>JRYH01000116.1_pt1 | contig 46894 bp, 43 predicted proteins | sample 235351 | NCBI WGS metagenome assembly JRYH01 (sample SAMN03074221, study PRJNA261480) | activated sludge metagenome | biome: Wastewater Treatment Plant; feature: Wastewater; material: Activated sludge; isolation source: activated biomass of a wastewater treatment plant treating wastewater... ...
CTATGCAACAATTGGGTTAATTAGTCAATGAATCGCCACACTCCCGGATGATCCAGATCTCCGACGTTTTCGGCCGCCGCCCCTGGTTAAGCGAGGATCCGCAACGGCGCGCCGCCGCTGTAGGAGGATCGCACCCGGAGTTACTGGCCGTACTCCCCGAACTGGCGCGTAACGACCCAGACGCCAAGGTCCGGTTGGCAGCGCTCGCCCAGCTCGACGATTTCGCGATCTGGTGCGAGCGGTGCGCCAACGATCCCGCACCTCAGGTTCGCGGCAGGGCGCGCGACCAGGTGGTGAAATATCTGCTCCACGCCGGCACGGCACCCGCCGCCGGGTTACGCTGGTTGGCGGCACAGCACGACCAGGATCTTTTTGCGTTGCTGGCCCATGAGGCCACCGACCCGCACTTGCGCGCCGCCGCGATCGAGCGCTGCACCCGGCAGGGCGCACTGGCCGAATGCGTTCGGCACGATAAAGTACCGGACAACCGGACACGGGCCCTGCAAAAAATCGACCAGCCTTCGACGCTCAAACGCTTGCAAAAAACGCTGCGCGCCACCGACAAGGTATGGTTTGCCAAGGTTGAGCGCCGGCTGGACGAACTCACCGGCGGCCGGCAACATCTCCAACGAAGGCTCGCGCAATTGAACCGCGCAGCCGAAGACCTGCTGCGTGGGGTGGCCGGCGGCAATCTTGCTGCGGGGTTCGAGGACCTGCGAGCGGCATTCGCCGCACTGGCCGCACCGCCGTCGGAACCCCTGGCCAGGCGTCTGGCCGGCAGCTTGCAAATCATCGAACAGGCGGTACACGGCGGCAGCCGACCCGCCGCCGCCCAGGCTTTAGATGCGGAACCGGAAAACCGCCTCGAACCGCCGCTGGCCAGTGCCGCACAGCCCCCGACTCCAGCGCTGGAGCGCCTGCAAAAACGGCTTGCCGCCCTGCGCCGCAAAGCGCACAACGGGCAGCACGATCCGACGGCGCTGACCCGCTGGCAAAAAAAGTGGGATCGGCAATGGGCAGAGATCACAGACCCCGGGCCGGCCGACCGGCACTGCGCCGAAATCGTCCATTCCTGGCTCGGTGAAATCGCTCACGTTGCCGACCACCGCCCGCAGAGCACCGCTCAGCCGCCCCCGGTAGCGGCGACCGAACTGCTGGCGCAGCTCACCCAGTCGCTCGACGAGGGCCATCTGGCCGACGCGCACAGCGCAGCGCAGAGGCTTGCCGCGCTGCCGGTCGAACAGCGCAAACCACTCCACCAGGAAGTCAACGCCGCCCTGCAGCGGCTGGATGAATTGCGTCGCTGGCAGCACTGGGCCAACCACCGCCGGCGCCTCGAATTGATCCGCCACCTCGTGGCCTGCGACCCGGATGCGCTTCACCCCGACGCCCTGACGGTGGCGTTGAATCAGACGTTCGCCGAATGGCAGACTTTGGAGCGGCAGGAACGGGCGGCGGGCTTGCCGGGCGGCGGCCACCTGTGGCCGCGCCTGCAGCGTGCCGCCGGGCGTTTACGGCAACGGATCGAGCCATTCGCGGCGCGCCGAGCACGGCTGCGTGAAACCTATACCGAAGCCTTGCAGCGCACGTTCTCCATCGCCGATGAATGGTTGGCCGCCGAGCCGCTCGCGGCGGCGGTAGGCCGGCGTTTGCGCCGCGAACTGGCCGCCGGCTTGCGGCAGATGGATCTGGTCAAAAGCGAGACGCGGCGCGAGCTGGTGCACGGCGCGCGCCGGCGTTTGCGGGAAATCAGCGGGCGTTTGCAGCGAGCAGCGGTCCTTGCTGAAACCGAGAAACAGGCGCTGATCGCCGCCGCGCGCGCCTTGCAGCCGGATGCCGGCCGGCCCGAACTCAAGCAACAAGTCGGTCAATTACAGAGCCGGTGGCAGGCCGCCGGCCATGCCGGGACGCGGCGCGAACAGGCATTGTGGCGGGAGTTCAGAGCGGCGATCGAGGCCCTGTTCGCCGGCGTCGATGCCGAGCAGCGGGCCCGTGACGAGAACAAACGGCAGCGTGTGCAGCGCGCCGCGGCGTTGTGCGGCGAATGGGAGGCCCTGGCGGCGGGTGGACCGGAAGCAGCAGCGCGCCGCGATGAAAGGGAGAGGCTTGCCACCGCCTGGCGCGAACTCGGTCCCGTGCCCGAAGCCCTGCAACGGCGCTGGCGACAAGCCGAAACCGTCGTGCGGCAAAGCGACGAATTGGCGCGCCGGGAACGGCAAAAAGAAGCCCTGCGTACAATATGCAGCGCAGCGGCGGCGGCGAGCGCTGAACGCCAGCAATGGGTGCAGGCGGCGCTGAAAGGACCGGCCCCGTCACTGCCCGCCGGGCTGGCCCCGGAATGGGCCTGCCTCGCACCGGCCGAACGCGAAAAGCGTTTAGCCGAACAGGCTGCAGCAGCGCGCCGGGTGTGTGTCGAATTCGAATATCTGCTGCACCTGCCGTCGCCGGCCGCCGACCGGACTTTGCGGATGCAGCACCAGGTCGAGATGCTCAACCGGCAATTGGCCGGCCGCGGCGCGCCGCCGTCGCAACAGAGCCAGATAGAAGAACTCAACCGTCGCTGGCAGGATGCCTCGCCGATGACTGCGAAAGACTACGATGCGCTGTCGACCCGGATCGCCGCAGTCCAACAAAAAATCATCGACTCAGGTTGACGTTCGACCCGAACATGACACAACAAGGGCGCTTTGCCAGTGAACACCCCTCATTCGATCGCGCGCCGGAACGTGCAGCGTAATGCCATCGAGACGACCGTACACCGCATCGGCCAAATGAGAGTCACGGCCCATCGTGCTGGGCTGCGACTGGTGGGCGCCGGCGGGCTCATCGCCGGCGCTTGGCCGGCGGCGGCGCAGGCCGCGGACGGCGGTTACGGCGCCTGGTCCCTGCTGCCGCCGGTACTCGCCATCGTGCTCGCCCTGACCCTCCGCCAAGTCATCCCCGCCTTGTTCCTCGGCTTGTGGGCCGGCACCTGGATTCTCGCCGGCAGCGGCCCCGCGGCACCATTCGCCGGTCTGTTTGCGACGTTTCAAGTCTATGTGCTCAAGGCCCTGGCCAACCCCGATCACGCGGCAGTGATTTTGTTCTCGATGATGATCGGCGGCATGGTCGGTATCCTGGGCCGCAACGGCGGTATGGCCGGCATCGTCCAGGCGATCAGCCGCTGGATCGCCGATGCCCGCGGCGCGGCGGCGGCGACCGCGGCGTTGGGCCTGGCGATTTTTTTCGACGATTACGCCAACTCCCTGGTCGTCGGCAACACGATGCGGCCGTTGACCGACCATCTCGGCCTGTCGCGCGCCAAACTGGCTTACATCGTCGATTCGACCGCGGCGCCGGTCGCCTGTATCGCCCTGGTGACGACCTGGGTCGGCTACGAAGTCGGTCTGGTGCAAGACGCGATCGCACCGCTCGCCGGTCTCGATACTTCCCCCTATCTGATTTATATTAGTAGTATCGCCTATAGTTTTTATCCGCTGCTGGCCATCGCGATGGTTTTCATGATCGCCCTCAGCGGACGCGATTTCGGACCGATGTACGACGCCGAAAAACGGGCCGCGCAAGGCAATCCCGGTATTCCCGTTACGCAGTGCCCCGGCGACGATCTTTACGACGGCGGCAAACAGAGCAGCGCCTGGAACGCGGTGCTCCCGATTCTGCTTCTGCTGTCGACCGTCATTGCCGGTTTGTGGCTCAGCGGCAGCGCCGCGTTGAACGGCAAAGAGGCGTCATTGCGCAACGTGATCGGGGCCGCGGACGCCTACCAGGCTCTGCTCTGGGGATCGCTCGCCGGGGTCGTCGGCGCCGTGACGCTGAGTTTCGTCAACCGCTTACTTAATTTAGAACAAATTGTTAATGCATGGTTCACCGGCGTCAGGACCATGCTGATGGCCATGATCATCCTGGTGCTCGCCTGGGCCTTGAGCGACATCACCCGCGAACTCGGCACCGCGGATTATCTGGTCAGTGTGCTGCCCGCGGCGCTCGGCCCGCAATGGATGCCGGCCATTGTTTTCATACTCGCGGCGCTGACCGCCTTTGCCACCGGTTCGAGCTGGGGCACGATGGGCATCTTGCTGCCGCTCGTCGTGCCGCTCGTCTGGTCCCTGCTCGGCCGCCACGACATGGCGGCCGAGCCGTCCCTGCACCTGCTCCACGCCGCGGTCGCCGCGGTGCTGACCGGTGCCGTCTGGGGCGACCACTGTTCGCCGATTTCGGACACCACGATTCTCTCGTCGATGGCCTCGGGCTGCGATCACATCGAGCACGTGCGGACGCAATTGCCCTATGCACTGACCGTCGGCGCGATCAGCGTGCTGTTCGGAGCCCTGCCGGTGGGTTTCGGTGTACCGTGGTATTGGGCGCTGGCTCTCAGCTTCGGCATACTGTGGTTGACGGTGCGGCTGCTCGGCAAAAAAAGCGGCCCCGCGGCCGGCGGATGATGACCGCCCCCAAACGGGCTGCCGGAGATCGTCCCGGCGCGCAACGATATTCACCACTCCGACCTCCCGACCGCGATGGCGTCTACTGGCGCGGATTGGACGGCGCATCACGCGCTTTAGCTATTGCTGCTTATGCCCGCCGGCAGCGGGCGCCATTGATTGCCGTTTGTGCCGGTTCGCAGGAGGCGGCCGATCTTGAAAACGATCTGCGCCTGCTGGCCGACGATCCGACCCTGAAGATCGAGACGCTGCCCGATTGGGAGACGCTGCCTTACGATCATTTCTCGCCGGACCCGAAGATCATCGCCGCCCGGCTGGCGACCTTGGCCGGCTTGCACCAACTCGAACGCGGCGTGCTGGTCGTCACCGTCGCGGCGCTGCTGCAGCGGCTGCCGCCGGCCGATTATGTTTTCGGCCGCGTCCTGCGCCTCGCCGTCGGCGAACGGCTGGACAGCCGCGAATTCACCGCCCGGCTTGTCGCCGCCGGCTACCAGGCCGCCGAAACCGTGACCCAGCCGGGCGAATTCGCCGTGCGCGGTGCGGTGCTCGATCTTTTCCCCAGCGGCAGCCCCCTGCCCTGCCGGATCGAACTCGACGACGACGAAATCGCCAGCCTGCGTTCCTTCGATCCGGAAACGCAGCGCGGCCTCGAACGCACGGCGGGCATCGAAATGTTGCCGGCCCGCGAATATCCATTCGACCGGCAAGCCATCGACGACTTCCGCCACGCCTTTCGCAACCGCTTCGACATCGACGTCAGGCACTGCGCGCTATACCAGGATTTGCGCCGCGGTTACCATCCCCCAGGACTCGAATACTACCTGCCGCTGTTTTTCGCTGAAACCGCCTCTCTGGCCGATTACCTGCCGGCGACGGCGGCGTGGGTCCGCTTGCCGGGTGTCGCCGCCGCCGGCGAGCGTTTCCGGCAACTCGTCGCGGCGCGCTACGAACAACGGCGCCACGACCTGTCCCGTCCGGTGCTCGAACCGCATGAGTTGTACTTCGTTACGGCGGATATCGCCACCCGGACGGCGGCGCTGCCGTGGATCGAAATCAGTGACGAAAAGCCCGCGGGCGATTCGCCGGTCCTGCACTTTGCCAGCGCTCCGCCGCCGGCGTTGCCGCTGCACCAAAGGGCGCGCGATCCCGCCTTGGCCCTCAAGGACTATCTCGCCAGCGGTGAACAGCGGCTGCTGATCGCCGCCGATTCGCCGGGGCGCCGCGAGTTTCTCTCTGAAACATTGGCGGCTTTGGGCTTGCACCCGCAAATCCTCGACAACTGGCATGCCTGGATGAGCAGCGGCAGCACTTTCGCCCTCGCCGTCCTGCCGCTGTCGGGCGGCTTCGCGCTGCCCAGCGAATCGCTGGCCGTGATCACCGAGAGCGAATTGTTCAGCGAGCGGCAGCGCACGGCCCGCCGCCCGCCGCCGCGCGATCCACTGTCGATGTTGCGGGCCCTCGGCGAACTGGCGCCGGGGGCGCCGGTGGTCCACGAAGATCACGGCGTCGGCCGCTACCGGGGGCTCGAGGTGATCGCGATCGATGGCCTGCCGGCCGAATTCGCCTCCCTCGAATACCGCGGTGGCGACAAACTCTATGTCGCGATCAGCGACTTGCACCTGCTCAGCCGTTACAGCGGCGGCGACCCGGAACAGGCACCGTGGCACAGCCTGGGCGGCGAGCATTGGGCGAAAGCGAAGCGCCGCGCCCGGCAGAAAATTTCCGATATCGCCGCTGAACTGCTCGCCGTCCACGCCCGGCGCGCCGCCGCCGCGGGCCGCGCTTTCGCCTGCGACCCCGCCGCTTACGCCGATTTCATCGCCGCCTTTCCGTACGAAGAAACCGCCGACCAACAAAGCGCGATCGACGCCGTGCTCCACGATCTGGCTGAGCCCCGGCCTATGGACCGCGTCGTTTGCGGTGACGTCGGATTCGGTAAAACCGAAGTGGCGTTGCGCGCCGCCTTTACGGTCGTTCACGCCGGCGCCCAAGTCGCGCTGCTGGCGCCGACGACGCTTCTGGCGCAACAACATTACAACGTCTTTCGCGACCGCTTCGCCGACTGGCCGGTCAGGATCGAACTTTTCAGCCGGGCGAGCGCTGCCTCCGGGAGCGCGATCCAGCGCGATCTGCAGGCCGGTAAAATCGACATCGTTATCGGCACCCACCGCTTGCTGCAACGCCACGTTGCCTTCGCCGACCTCGGCCTGCTGATCGTCGACGAAGAACAACGTTTCGGGGTCGAGCAAAAGGAAAAACTCAAAAGCCGGCGCGCCGACGTCGATCTTTTGACCTTGACTGCGACGCCGATCCCGCGCACGCTAAACATGACGCTCGGCGGTTTGCGCGACATCTCGATCATCGCCACGCCGCCGGCCCGGCGTAATCCCATTCGGACCGCGATCGCGGCCTTCGAACCCGACTTGATCCGCGACGCGGTCAATCGCGAAGTACAGCGCGGCGGGCAGGTTTACTTCGTTCACAATGAAGTACAAAGCCTGCCGCGCATCCGTCGCGAGCTGCACCATCTGTTGCCCGAGGTGGACATCGCGGTCGCCCACGGGCAGATGGGCGCCCGCGAATTGGAACGGACGATGCGTGAGTTTTACGCCCGCCGTCACGAGTTGCTGCTGTGCACGACGATCATCGAAAACGGCATCGACGTCGCCAATGCCAATACCATCATCATCAACCGCGCCGACCGCTTCGGGCTGGCGCAACTGCACCAGTTGCGCGGCCGGGTCGGCCGCTCGTATCACCAGGCTTACGCCTACCTGCTGGTGCCGGACTGGCGGGCGATCACCGCCGACGCCCGCAAACGACTCGAAGCGATCAGCAGCCTGACCGAACTCGGTGCCGGCTTCATGCTGGCCAGCCATGACCTCGAGATCCGCGGCGCCGGCGAACTTTTGGGCGCCGAGCAGAGCGGCCACATCCAGGAGATAGGCTACAGCCTGTACATGGAGATGCTGAGCCGGACCGTCACCGCGCTCAAGGCCGGCGGCGATGCCGCCGATCTGCCGGCCGAGCCGGCGGCGATCAAGGTCGAGCTGCATATCCCGGCGTTGATTCCCGACGATTATTTATCGGACGTCAGCGAACGGTTGATCCTCTATCGCCGGCTGGCGGGTGCCGCGGGGGAAGAACTCACCGCCCTGGAAAGCGAGATGATCGACCGCTTTGGACGCCTGCCGGAGGCGGCGGGCAATTTGTTCCGGCTCGCCGCATTGCGCCAGCAATGTAGCGCCCTCGGCATCCGCCATCTCGAGTTAGGTTCGGAAGGTGGTATCGTGGAGTTCGGCGACCGCCCGGGCATCGATGTCGGCCGGTTGGTCGAATGGGTGCAATCTGAACCTGAGCGCTACCGTTTACGCGGCGACCGCCTGGCCATCAGCCAGCCGTTGCCGGACGCCGCCGCCCGCTTCACCGCGGCCCGGGAATTGCTGGAGATGCTGCACCCCACTCCGTAGAAGGCCGGAATGGTTTTCATATTTTTTACTGTAATATCAAAATGTTATATTTATATATTCATGTTTTTGATTAAAACCTGCATGCACCGTTGTTCGCTGACCTTGGTCGTCGGCCTCGGACTGGCGGCGCTGCGCACCGGCGCCCAAGTGCCGGACGACACCGGCAACCCCGAGGCGGCGGTTTACCAGGTCGAAATCGTTGTTTTCAGGCACGTCGGAGCGCCTTTGTTGCCGCCCGCCACGCCGAAAAACTATGCTCAAAACCGCGTCCCATTATTGGATTTGGAAGTGGTTCACGACACGGACGACAGCGCCGGCAAACCACCGGCCTCCGGCGCGCCGCTGGAAGCGATCGCCGACCGTCTGAACCAATCCGGGGACTACGCGGTGCTGCTCCAGCAATCCTGGCTGCAGCGCCCCGGCGTGTGGCCTAATCCACCGGTGAAATGGTTGCACGACGACATTCCGCTCACCTTCCCGAACGACATGCCGCTGGCCGAGGCAGTTGACTACCAACTGGAAGGGACAGCCGGTTTCGCCGTGCAGCGGTATTACCACCTGGTGCTCGATTTCGAGTGGCGCGCCCGCGACGAAACAGGCCGGCCGGTGGCCGTCGACCGGCTGGCGCAAAGCCGGCAGATCGAACCTGGGCGGGTCGAATATTTCGATACCGCCGGTCTGGCCGTTCTCGCCCGGGTGACACGCCTTGAAACGGCCGATGAACCGCCTCGTTCTTGATTTATCTGCACTTCGACCCTATCACATCCCCATTGCCCAGTTCATTCCACCTCACGATTCGCACAGGAGAGTCATTAATGAACCCACATGAATGCCAACAAGGCGGCGTGCTGGTCGGCCAAGCGGCACCGGACTTCACCGCCGCCGCCGTCCTGGCCAACGGCGACATCGTCGACGCCTTCAACTTCAACGATTACCGGGCCGGTAAAAAGGCGGTCGTGTTCTTTTATCCGCTCGATTTCACCTTCGTCTGTCCGTCCGAACTGATCGCTTTCGACCATCGGCTCGCCACTTTCGAACAGCGTGGTGTGCGGGTGATCGGAGTGTCGATCGATAGCCAGTTCACGCACCACGCCTGGCGCAATACGGCAGTCGAAAAGGGCGGCATCGGGGCGGTGAAATATCCGTTGGTCGCCGACGTCAAACATGAAATCGCGAGGGCCTACGGCGTCGAATCGCCCGGCGGCGTCGCCTACCGCGGTTCGTTTCTGATCGACGAGGACGGCATCGTCCGCCACCAGGTGGTCAACGACCTGCCGCTCGGCCGCAATATCGACGAGATGCTGCGCATGGTCGATGCGCTGAATTTCCACCAGCAGCACGGCGAGGTCTGCCCGGCGGGTTGGCAGGAAGGTGCAGCGGGTATGCAGGGTTCACCTGCCGGCGTGGCCGCCTATCTCGCCGAACACGCCGGCCAGTTGTAACCGGCGCCGCGCTTCCCGTTATTCGGGCCGGTCTTCCGGCCCGGGCTCAACGGCGTACCGCAAAAAACGCCTTGAGCAATGCGCCGCACTCGGCGGCCATCACCCCGGCGGTCACCGCGGTCCGGTGGTTGTGCGCCGGATGTTCCAGCAGATCGAAGCGGCCTCCGCAGGCGCCGGTCTTGGGGTCGGCCGCGCCGTACACCAACCGCTTGACCCGGGCGTGGACGATGGCCCCGGCGCACATCATGCAAGGTTCCAGCGTCACATACAGCGTGCATTCGGGCAGGCGGTAGTTTTCGAGCACGCGGGCCGCGGCACGCAGCGCCAGCATTTCGGCGTGGGCACTTGGATCGCGGCGCGAAATTGGCTGATTGTAGGCCCCGGCGATCACCTCCCCCCCCAGCACGACCAGCGCGCCGACCGGCACCTCGCCCCGCTCTCCGCCCTGGCGGGCCAGTTCGAGGGCGCGTTCCATCATTGTGAAGTCGGCTTGATCCACGTCAAAAGCCATGGCTGCCTTATGTGTTAAAGAAGATACGAATAAACCCTTAGGGTTTTTTCGCTGGAATCCATGATAGCAGGAGGTCCGATCATGTCCGTTGCCCGCGTCACAGAAATCATCTCATCGTCGCCCGACAGCTTCGAGGACGCCATCCGCCAAGGCGTCGAACGGGCGGTCCAGACGTTACGCCAAGTCAAAGGCGCCTGGGTCGAAGGCCAGAAAGTCATCTGCAACGAGCGTGGCGAAATCGTCGAGTACCGCGTCGATCTGAAAGTGACGTTTATTCTAAAAGATTGAATCTGCCTCAAGCCTCAAGCCGCGAGCAGCACCAGCACGCCGCCCAGCGTCAGTCCGAGGCCGGCTAGCTTGCGGGCGCCTAAGGGTTCGCGCAGCGCGAGCCAGGCGAACAGCGTAATGAAAGCCGCTGCTGTCTCGTTCAGGATCGCGGCGATCGAGGCCAGGGTATATCGGTAACCAGCCAGCCAGAGCAGCATCGAAATATAGGTGCTGAGCACCGCCGCGGTGATCAGCAATGGCCACGGCTGCGGTGCGGCGAGTTGCCGCCCGAGGCGCCGCCACTGGCCGCGGGCGGTGATAAAAAGCAGCATCCCACCCAAGCCACCGGCCAGTCTGAAAGTGGTGGTCCAGAAAAACTCGTGCCGCTCAAGCACCCCTTTGACCATCACAATCCCGACCGCCATCAGCAGCACCGCCCCCACTGCCCATGCCGCACCCCGATAAATCTCCCGCGGCGCTAATGCCTCGTCGCGTTGCCGCCGGGTGACCAGCGCGATGCCGGCGAGAACGAGCAGAAAGCCGCCGTATTGCCAGAACAACAAACGTTCGCCGAGAAAGACAACCGAGAGCACGACGACAAATGGGCTGTACAAGCCGGCGACGATCCCGGTGCGGCTCGCTCCCAGGATTTGCAGGGCGCGCAGATACCAGGTATCGGCAAGGGCGATCCCGAGGCTGCCGCTGAGCAGGACGATCAGCCATTCTCCGGGCGCATAGGCCGGCGGCCGCCACCCGGCGACCAGCAATGCAGTCGGGATCATCAAGCCGAGGCCGATGCTGTTTTTGATGAAATTGAGTTCGAATGCGCCAAGCCCGCCGCCGGCGGCGCGAAACAGGATGATCGCCAGCGCCCAGGTCATGGCGCAAGACAATGCGAAAATCTCGCCCAGGCCCATGGTTCAACAAGCCGCCCGGGCGGCGGGATGTAAACCGGGGTTAGTGGTGACAGGTGAGTTCATTGGAGCCGCGCCCGGCGGGCACTTTGGCCGCTGAATTGACAGTGTATCAACACTATGCTTTCATAATGTAGAAAGCATATAAGCATTCTCATTTCGTTGCTAGCCTTCGGGGCGCGAGGAACCGCCGGCTTCACCACCGCAAGACGGGGGCTACGATGCCGATACAGATCGCCCCGCTGGCGCCGGAAACCCTGCGCTGGCGCGTTGATGAAAAAAGCCTGCTGCGCTCGGCGTCCGAAGCGACTGGAGCCATGCCCTCCCATGGCCAACCGATCGCCCAGGAAGCGCTGCGCTACGCCCTGCTCGCCGGCAACGACTTCCACCAGCACATTTTTATCCGCGGCCCGGCGGGCAGTGGGCGCCGCGCTTTGTTGCAGGCGATGCACACCGCGCTGCAGCCGCCGCACCGAGCGCGGTTGGACTACTGCTACGCCTGTCGTTTCGCTGCCCCTGCCCGGCCGCAACTGCTCGCTCTGCCGCCCGGCAGCGGGCCGGCGGTCGGCGCCGCGCTGGCACAGCTTGCGGACTTTATCGGCGAACACCTGCCCCGGCTGCTCGATGGCGCACCGCTCAAAGCGCGGCGCGATGCTTTGCGCGAGCGGACAGTCAAGGCGATCAATGAACTGACCCGCCCGTTGGAAGAAGAACTGAAAGTCCATGGCCTGGCCCTGGTCCGGGTGCGCGATGGTTCGACGGCCCAGATGGCTGTTTTCCCTACGGTGGTCGGTAAACCGGTGCCCCCCGAGGAATTTCAACAACTGGTCGAAAGCGGCCAGGTCGAGCGCCGGGAATGGGAACGTTACCAGGCGGCTCTGGCCGCGGTCCACGAGCGCAGTGCCGCGGTTGCCGATCAGGTGATGCAATTGTGGCGCGACGGGCAAAAAGCGCTTGCCGTGTTCGATCATGAACACATCCAGCGCCTCCTGCACGAAATGACCGGCGCCCAAGACGAGGTGCTGCACATCCCCGCCTGCCGCGATTTCATCGCCGCTGTCACCGATGATGTCATCGCCCACTTCCCCGCCATCAAGGCGGGCGGCATCGATCCACGCCGCCGCTATACCCTCAATCCCGTGGTTTGCGCCAGCAGTGAAAATGCACCGCTGATCTTCGCCGCCGGGGCCGATCCTTCCTACCTGTTCGGCGGGTTGACGGTGGGGCCGGGCAGCGCACCGTCCGACTGTGGCCATCTAGATTTGTACTTCGGTCGTTTGGCCGACGCCAACGGCGGTTTCCTAGCGCTTGATGCCGCCGAACTGGTCCAGCAGCCCGCGGCCTGGCGGCTGCTGGCACAAGCTTTGAATACCCGGCAACTGGACCACCGGGTATTCAGCACCGAGTGCCGGAACCGCGGTTTGGTCGCTTCACCCCTGCCGTTGGATGTCCGCGTCGTTCTGATCGGCGATGCCGAAACGTATCGAGCACTGTATCTGCACGATGGGCGCTTCGCCGAACTGTTCGATTTCATCGTCGATTTCGATACCTGTTGCGAGCGTGACCTGCAAGGATCGTTGTTGTACCGCGAGCTGTTGCGTTGCTTGCAGCACGACGAATCCCTGCCCGAGATAAAGGCACCGGCTCTTGCTGTCTTGATCGAACAAGGGGCGCGGCTTGCCGCCCGCCGCAATAAATTGACTCTGCGTCTCGAACCGATTTTCGATATCGCCCGCGAAGCCGGAACGATTGCCCGTGCCGCCGACCGGCAAAGCATCGACGCCGAGGATGTCCAGAACGCCATCGCCCACCGCGAGTTTCGCCACAGCCTGCCGCGGCGCGATTACTTCCGCCGCATCGGAGAGGAAACGATCAGGGTGCGCCTGCAGGGCAAAAGCATCGGCCAGATCAACGGCCTGACCATCAAACCGGCGCTGCCCGAAGGTTTTGGCATTCCGCTGCGCGTTTCCTGTAGTTTCGAGCCCGGCCACAGTGCCGACATCGAGATCGGCGGCCGCGGCCGCCCCCGCTCGCTGCCCATCGACTCGTCGTCGGCCCTGGCGGCCGTTGCTGGCGAGCCGCCTGCAGCGTATCGGATGGAGGGTTTGCTGCGCGCCCTTTTGGGCGTCATGCTCCCCCTGCCGCACCCTTTGCAATTTCACGCCATATTGCTGTTCGAATCCGATCATCCAGGCAATGACGCCGAGCACTGCACCGCCGCCTGCGCCGCAGCTTTACTCAGTGCCACCGCCGGGGTGGCACTGCGCCAGAATCTGGCGCTGGCTGGCAGCCTCGACTTCGCAGGTCAATTGCAGCCGGTGCCGGATATCAACGAGCGGATCGAAGGATTTTACGACTGCGTGCTGGCCCTGGAATCGGGCGGTGTGCATGGCGTGATCATGCCGAAAGCCAACCGCGGTGATCTGATGTTGCGCTCCGACATCGTTCGCGCTTGCACCAACGGCAGCTTCCAGATCTACGCCGTCGATACCCTCCACCGGGCTTTGGAACTGTTGACCGAAATTCCGACTGGGGTGCAGATCGACGGCCGCTTTCCGCCGGGCTCGCTGCTCGCTGCCGCAGCGCAGCGCCTGTTCCGCAATTGGCAGCAAAAAACGACGCCAGACGCCGCTGCTCCGCCGGTGGAACCGGCACGCCGTAAGGCGTAGCTTCTCTAACAGGTTGTTGAAAAACGCCATCCTGGCGTNNCCCGAAATCAGCCGCTAAGGAGCGCCTGATTTCGCCGGACCATCCGTGGCCCGGATCGGTAACCACCGCCAAAAAAACGGCAGGGAGAACGGCATGCAGCAACGCAGCGCGGCTCGCATCATGAGGTATGATATCTCTGTCTTGATTGGCTATGGAAGTTCCGCCCATGAGTTTCAAACGAATCCTGGTGATCGCCGATCAGACCCGTGCCCGCAATCTGGCGCTGCCGCGGGCGGTGAAACTCGCCGCCGCGACCGGCGCCGCGATCGATCTTGTCGGTTTTTGCTATGACCCATCGCTCGACGCGATGCCCGCCGAGGGGGCGGCGATCGAGCGCGGCCGCCGCACCCTGCTCGCCGCGACCCATGCCCGTCTCGACGAAATGCTGGCCGGCACCGATCTGCAACGGGTCAATGCCACGCACCGGACGGTATGGTGCAAATGGATACACGAATGGGTCGTCGCCCAGCACGGTGATTACGACCTCGTCGTCAAAACCGCGCACCGCTCGGCGACGATGTTTTATACCTCGACCGATTGGCATCTGCTGCGCACCTCGCCCATACCGTTGATGCTGGTCGGCAGCCGGACCTGGAAAAAACGCGCCCCGATTCTCGCCACGGTCGATCTGCAAAGCACCAAGGCCAAGCAGCGGAAACTCAACAGCCGGGTTCTGGAACTCGCCACCGCCGTTGCCACGGCCCTGGACTGCCCGTTGCACGTCGTCTATGCGCTGCCGGTGCCGCCGGTACTGAAGGAACTCGAGATCGTCGAACCGCGGGCCGAAGTGCGAAAATTCCGCCGGGGGCGCCGGGCCCTGTTGCGCGATTTAGCTGCCTGCTACTCTATCGACCCCGGCCGGATTCACCTCCTCGCCGGCGCGCCGGAAAACGTCATTCCCACCGTTGCCCGGCGCCTCAAAGCCCAGTTGGTCGTGATGGGCACAATCGGCCGCCACGGGCTCAAGGGCATCTTGATCGGCAATACCGCCGAGCAGGTGTTACAGCGTTTGCCGGCGGACGTCCTGGCCGTTCGGCCGGAGTGAGGCACTCACCCCCACGCCCCGAACCATGACCACGGGTCGTGGCGGATCGCCGCACCGACGATATAGCCCATCACGAGCAGCGCCGCCAGCAACAGCACCCACCGCCGAGGGCGGTCGATGCCCGGTCGCAACGCCACTGCCCCGAGCAGGATATAGACAATCAGGGCCAATACCTTGGCGGTCAGCCACGGCTGGACGAACGGCGCCTGCCGTGACAGCCAAGCGAGGGACACGGCGCTCAGCAATAGCAGACTGTCGTTGAGATGCGGTAACACCCTCAGCCCCCACCAGCGCCGCCAGTCGATCGCCGCCAGGGCGAGCAGCCCGCGGCTGACGAACAGCACGATCGTCACCGCCGCCGTCGTCATATGGACGGTTTTCAATATCGGGTAAACACTCATCCGGCCGCCGCCCAGCCCTGGCGCAGCCAGACCCGTGCCGCAGCCGGCTCGGGCAATGTAGGGAGCCGCTCCCGGCGGCGGCGGAGGGAATGCACAAGGCGGCGGATTTGCGCCCGGCCGTTGAACGTTCGGCCTGGAATGCAGCGGGCGCGGTCGAAATCCAGGATCCACAACCGCCGGTCGTCATCGAGCAGGATATTGCCGAGATGGAAATCGCGGTGGGCGACGCCGGTCCGGCACAAGCGCGCCAGCAACGCCCCGATGCGACGCCACAGTTCAGGCTCGGCCAATGGACCAGCGGGCCATTCCGGCAACGGCTTGCCTGGAATAAAGCCGGTGAGCAGCGCCTGTTCCGCCGCCCAGCCATGTTGCTCGCAATAGGCCGCCCACGGTTGCGGCACGCAATCGACATGGTGCGCGTGTAAATGCGCGAGACAGCGCCATTCGCGGAAACTGCGGCTGCGCGCGGCGCCGCTGAACCAATAACGCTCGGTACTCAGCTTGGCCATCCAGCCGCCGCGCCGCGCCCGGCGCAACACCGCCGGGCCATAAGGCGTCGCAATGAGCCAGGAAGCGCCGCGCCCACCGCTCAGGGCCTGGGCGCCGGGCCAGTGCGCGGCGGAAAACCACAACGGCGAGGGGCGGGGTAACCGGTCGGCGTCGTATAGTATCGTTTGCCGCCGCTGAGAAAAGACCGCGCTTTGCATCGTGCCATGATAGAAGATTCGACCCCGCCGGCGGAACCGGTCCACTGTTGCCTGTTCAGACTCTCGGCGCTCGGCGACATCAGCCATGTCATTCCAGTGGTTCGTGCCTTGCGCCGGACATACCCCGATTGGCGTTTGAGCTGGGTGATCGGTGCGACCTACTGGCCGCTGGTCCGGGATCTGGACGACATCGACTGGCTGGTTTACGACAAACACGCCGGGCCGCGCGCCTTTTTACACTTCGTGCAACGGCTGCGCCGCCAGCACTTCGCCCTGCTGTTGCAGATGCAGACTTCATTGCGGGCCAATGTGCTTGCCGCTGCGATCCGCGCCGAGCGCCGGATCGGCTGGGACCGGCGGCGTTCTCGCGAGGGGCACGCTCTGACGATCAACGAGCGCGTGCAAGAATCGCCGCCGCAGCACCAAGTGCAGGGATTTCTGGCTTTCGCCCGCCATCTCGGCTGCGCTACCGCTGAACCGCAGTGGGATTTGCCGGTCAGCGCGGCGGCTCGCCGCTTTGCCGCCGAAGTCCTGCCGGGGGAGCAACCGGTGCTGTTGATCAGCCCTTGCTCCAGCCGCCCGGCACGCGATTGGCCGACCATGCACTATGCGGCGGTGGCGCGCTTCGCGATCGAGACACTGGGCCTTCGGGTGCTCGTTTGCGGTGATCGCCAACCACGCGCCCGCCGCGCCGGCGCCGAGATCGCCGCGGCCCATCCGGCGGTGATCGATCTGAGCGGCCGCGACACGCTGGACACCTTGCTCGGCTTATTGGCGCGGGCGGCGATCGTGCTCGGCCCCGATTCCGGCCCACTCCATCTGGCCAATGCCCTCGGCAAGCCGGTGATCGGTCTTTACGCTGCAACGCCCAGCGCCCGCAGCGGGCCGTACCACAGCTTGGACCTGTGCGTCGACCGTTACGACCAGGCAGCGCGCCGGTTTCTCGGACGGCCCGCCACCGCGTTGCGCTGGGGGCGGCGCCTCGAATTCCCCGGGGTGATGGAGTTGATCACCGTTGATGACGTGATCGCCCGCCTGCGGCTCGCCGCGGGACGATTGAATCGCTTCAGCAACTGAGCGACTGAGTGGGTCTGGCCGCGGCTCAGGCGCGGCCGGATCGGGTCAGGATGGCGTCTCAGTTCCCTGCCAATAGCCGCGACGGCACGAGTTTGCGAACCCGCCGCTCCGCTTCAGCGATATGCTCCGGTTTGAGCAGCGCTTCGAGTTCGGGGATCAGATCCCGACTCTGGCCGTGACCCTGCGCAGCGGCGATTTTAAGCCAGGCCAAGCCGGTGATCAGATCGCGCGATAGACCCCGCGCCTGGATATTCATGACCGCCAGGTTGAACGCCGCGCCGGTGTGGCCCTGGCGGGCGGCGCGGTGATACCACTCGGCCGCCTGCTCGTGATCGACGGGTAACTGATAAGCGTTGCCGGGGTCGTTGTAATTGTTGGCCAGTATGAACTGGGCATTCGGGTCGCCTTGCTCCGCCTGGTGGCGCAGATACGACACTTTCGTGAAATACAGGTTGGTGCTCATCGGCGCGCGGCCGAGCGTGGTTCCGGCACTGGCCGCCGGCGCCAGCACGGCGAGCATCAACCAACCGATGAATAATCTTGACATGTGGCACCTCCATAATCCCGATGGCCGCCGGAGCTGACGGGCTGGCCGGAATGCCCGCAAAGCAGCGACGGCAACCGAAATCAGCATAATCCCATCCGGCGGTGGATGCAATCGCACGCCTCGCCGTCGCCGCTGGCGCGCCGCCGGGGCGAATCGTTGCCGCCGGCAGGTGGTCGGCACGGCCCGAGTTGAGCCGAAATGAACGGATTTTTCATCTTTGGGCGATGGTCGCGGTCCAGTGGGCAGCGTAAGTTATTCATCTGAAAGGGTTTATTGGACCGCACTGGACGAGCGCTTGGAAAAACCGGGATGGATTGCCCGATCGTCCGGGAATCCCGTATGAAAGGATTTTCTAGCAGCCCCGGTCATGTCACTATCGCCAGGATCTCGGGTCTGTATGAATCATGCGGTGTCACTGATCCGCTCAGCCGAACGTTCGGGCGAAGGCGAATGGAATGATTTGTTTCGATTTGACGTTTTTTGAGTATTTTTAAGTTATGATCGGTTCCACTCGTCAATCCGGTGCCTTTCGCCAGTGGGTCAGGGACACGGAACCGGCCGTGATGGAGCGTCGGGAAACGCAGGGGGCTCGCGGGCCGTTTCGGCTCTGCGGGTATATCGATAAGCGCGCCGGTAAGGCGCCCCAATCTACCGGCTTGAGGTAGCAAGGAGCAAACAACCATGCTGTGGATGGTCACCGTTGAGGACCAGTTCTTTCCAGTTCGTGCCGCATCGCACCAGGATCTGGTGGCGAAATTGGAAGAACATTTACAGGGAATGATGGACCGCGTAGTGATTCAGGCCGACCCATTGCCTGATATGGCCGAACATTTGGCCGCCTCGCAGATTATCTGTGCAATGGCCGGCGGTCGCGATTGACCAAAGGCCACGCCCGGCTCCCCCGGGCGTGGCCTCGTGCCGGATAACACCTTACCGTCTACGCCACTTCTTTCAATTCTCCTCCGGCAGCGGTTCTTCGCGCAGGCGGACCGCGAGAATATCGCAGCCGGCGCCGTGCAGTACCGCGTTCGCGGTCGAGCCGAGCAGTAGCCGCACCCCTTTGCGGCCGTGGGTTCCGAGCACCAAAAGATCGGCCTGAAGGTCGCGTGCCAGGCGTTGCAGTTCATTCGCTGGCGTCCCGACCAGGAAGTGCCGGCGGGATTCGGGGATGCCCTCCTGCGCCGCCAATTCGTCGAGCCGGCGGCTCAGTTCCTTGCGCGCCGCCTCTTCGAAACCGTCCACCCCGGCGATCACCGGGGCATAAGGCACGACGCCGAAATAGACTGAATCGAGGGGTTCGAAGACGTGGACCAGATGGCACTCGCCATGCCGATCGGTCACGGCGCGGGCCCGGGCGATCACCTGCTCGGCGCCTTCGTTGAAATCGATACCGACGATGACTTTGCGATACATGGGCTTTACTCCTCAAAAACGGATACCGACGCCGACGCTGATGGACACCCGGCCCGGACCACGGCTCCCCTGACTGTCTTCCCACAGGTCGATACCCTCGATGGTCAGCAGCGGCGCGACATGCCGCTCGTTGCCGACCCGGATGACCTGTTCGCCACCGATGTGGCCGGTCGTGCTGACGAACCGTCCAGCGGCGAACAGTGCCGGATCGAGGAAGCCGTCATACAGCGCAACAAAACGAACCCCCGGCGGCCGCTCGGCGAGCGGCCGGTAGCGGCGGTCGAGCGGGTAACTCAGGATCTGCAATTCGGTCTCGCTGGCGTGGTTGACCACTGCGACGATCTGGCCGCCCCAGATCACCCGCTGGCCGTAGGCTTCAGGGTATTCCAGCGCTTCGCTCGGCCGCCAGTCACTGACCCCGGCGCGCGCGCTGTCGTCGAACGGCGGTGATGCGGCGCAGGCGGTCAGGCAAAACGCCGCCGCCACGGCGGTGCCGAACCACCGGCGATCGAGCCGGCAGCGCCCTGCCCGCTCAATCCGCCGGCCGGAGCGCATCGCCATCATCCGCACCGCAGATTTCGAAAGTCGCTGCCATGGCTTGTTCCCAGTGCTGCCCATCGAACGATCTGACCGGAAATGCCCGCCATTGCTCGCCGTCCAGACAACGCGCGTTGAGGCTGTAACCCGCGGGATGGGAACGCGGCACATAGAAGGATTTGATGCCGCAATGCCGGCAAAACAAGTGCCGCGCCCGACCGCTGCCGAAACGATACTCGGCAAGGCTGTCCCTACCGGCCAGCAATTCAAAATCGTCGCCGGGGACGATCAAGTGCAGATAACCGCTTTTAACACAGACCGTGCAGTTGCAATCGTCGATCACCGGCGTTTCCGGCAAAACCGCCCGAAAACGAACAGCGCCACAGTGGCACCCGCCTGAGACGGCCAGTGGACGATGCGGGTTTGGCGCTTGCGCTTCACTCATCAGGGCTTCCGGGAATCACCATGGACCGGCAACGGCCGGCGGCAGACGCCGCGCGACGCGCCACAGCGCCAGCGCGTCGCCGGGGGTTACAGTTCCGGCGGAGGGCCGGGCGCGGCGGCACAACCGACGGCGGCGGCGCTCGGCGAGATACACCGTCCACAGAAAATGAGCATACCGCCGGTTGCGCGCATTGGCCAGCGCGGCGGCGAGCAAGCCGGCGCTGCCGGCGGGCAGCGCCAACCACTCGCTGAGGACGCGGCGGCGGAGATCTCGCGGCAGACCGGCGGCCACCCAGTCGTCGCGGCCGAATCGGTAGCGGGCTTGCAATTCCAGTGGCGGTACGGCGCCGGGCGGCGGTGCCGGCGACAGTCCCCGCCCGGCATATTCGGCGGCATCGATGATCCGCCCGGCCCATGGCGCGTGGTCGGCAGCGAAGGTTGCCGGATCGACCGTCTCCTCGCCGCTTTCGTCATGCGGCCCGCAAGCGAGCAGAACTTCACACTGGGTCAGCGCCTGGTAGCGCGGTTCGCGGCGCTGCCACCACGCTTCGACGCTGCTCGCCACCGATTCCGGCGCCGTCTCCAGCGCCGCCAGCAACGATGACAGACCGGCGGCCCACTGCCGGCGCCGCTCGGCCCACAGCGCAAGGCAGCGTTGCGTCAGCGGATGTTCGGGTCGGCCCGTGGCGAAGCGCTCGATTTCCTGGCGCCACCATTGATGTTTGGCGCTCGATACTTCTGGATGTTCCAGCTCTTCGAGGGCGAGTAATTCGGTGAGCAAGGCGTAACCGGCAGCCAGGTGCGCCGCGCTGGCCGTCGGCAGATAGCGAAGTGTCAAGGCGAGCGAGGGGAAACGGGCCAGGCAACGATGATCCAGGGTACTGTCGATCCAGCCGGTCATCGCGCCGGGTCGCCGGCGCGATCCCCACCGTCCAGCAGCGCCAACAAGTCATCTGGGTGGGCCAGGCAGCCATCGGCCCGGCGCCGGGTTTCGTGATCCTCGGGATCGAGATAACCCCATTCGGCGAGCAGCGCCCGGCAGCCGGCGGCCTGCGCCGCGGCCACATCCCGCGGATCGTCGCCGAGCAGCCAGACGGCGGCTGGCTCGACACCGAGCATCCGGCAAGCGTGCAGGACCGGCAGCGGGCTCGGCTTCGGCGCGCCGGCGGTATCGCCCGAAACGACGCAACCGGCCCGTTGGAGCCAGCCGCTGGCGGCGGTGACCAGTGCGCTCAGGCGGCTGTTCTTGTTGGTGACGATGCCCCAACGCAAAGCGCGCCTTTCGACCTCAGCGAGCATCGCCGTGATCCCGGGAAACGGGCGACTTTCAGTATAGGGTTGCCGGGCGTAATGAGCGATAAAGGCCTCGATTCTCGAAGCCAGTTCCACGCCGGGCAGCGCCTCACCGTAGGCCGCCTCCAGCATGCCGCGGGCGCCCCGCGAGGCGAGATGACGGACGGCGGCGAGGGCCAGCGGCGGCCGGCCCTCGTCGCCCAGTACGCGGTTCAAAGCGCCGAGCAGATCGGGGGCGCTGTCGAGTAGCGTGCCGTCGAGATCGAACAAAATCGCCTGCGGCGGATGGGTCAACTGACGAGCCATCGGGTCAGCGACCGGCGGGTTTGCTGGCGTGCAACAGGTAATTGACCTCGACTCCGTCGCCGGTCCACGCCCGGCGGGTCAACGGGTTGTAGTACAGGCCGGCGGTTTCGCGGACCACGAGTCCGGCGGTCCGGCACCAGGCCGCCAGCTCGGCCGGGCGGATCAACCGCCGGTACTGGTGCGTCCCGCGCGGCAAGAGGCCGAGGACGTGCTCGGCCCCGACAATGGCCAGCGCGAAAGCGCGCGGTGTCCGGTTGATGGTGCTGAAAAACAGATCGCCGCCGGGGGCGACGAGCGCCGCGCAGGCGGCCACCGCCGACCAGGGCTCGGGAACATGCTCCAGCATTTCCATACAGGTCAGCACCGCAAAAGGTGCGGGGGCGGTGGCGGCGAACGCCTCGACCGTACTTTCACGGTAGTCGACCGCCAACCCCGATTCGGCCAGGTGCAGGCGGGCGACGGCCAGCGCTTTCGGTGCCACATCGAGCGCCGTGACCGCGGCCCCGGCTGCGGCCAGCGCTTCGCTGAACAACCCGCCGCCGCACCCGGCATCGAGCACCCGCCGGCCGTCCAGCGCCGTTCGGCCGGCGACCCAGGCGAAGCGCGCCGGATTGAGGTCGTGCAACGGCCGAAATTCGCCCTCCGGATCCCACCAGCGAGCGGCGTAAGTGTCGAAGCGGTCACGCTCGACGGGGTCGAAGTTTTCGCCCGCGGTCATCGCCATTCCGCCAGACGCTGCCGCCAATAGACGGCACGGCCGCCGATGGCAGCGAAATCGAGGCTGACGAACCGGCCGTCCGCTAATAACGGCCGGCCGGCAACCCAGACATCGCTGACCTGGTCGCGGCCCGCGGCGTACACCAACGTGGACAGGACGTGGTGCACCGGCTGGGTTGCCGGATGGTCGAGGTTCACGGCGCACAGATCGGCGGCCTTGCCCGGTTCGAGCGAGCCGATTTCGTCGTCCCAGCCGAGTGCCCGGGCGGCGTCGATCGTCGTCATCGCCAGCACCGCTGGCGCTGGCAGGGCCACTGGGTCGCCGCTGAAGCCTTTGGCGAGCAGTGCCGCACTGCGCATTTCACCCCACAGGTCGAGGTCATTGTTGCTCGCCGCACCGTCGCTGCCCAAGGTCACGTTCACGCCCTGCTCTTTGAGTTCCCAGACCGGGCAGATGCCGCTGGCGAGTTTGAGGTTGGATTCCGGGCAGTGCACGACGTGCACCCCGGCGGCGGCCAGGTGGGCGATTTCATCGCCGGTCAGTTCAGTCATGTGGACAGCCAGCAAGCGGTCGTTGAGCAGGCCGAGGCGCGCGATGCGGGCCAGCGGCCGCTCACCGTGGATGGCTAACGAATGGCTGACCTCGCTTGCCGTTTCGTGCAGGTGCAGATGCACCCGGGCATCCAGTTCGCGGGCCAGTTCGGCGAGTCGCGCGAAAGCGGTGTCGTTCACGGTGTATGGGGCGTGCGGCGCCAGCGTCAGGCGGAGCAGCGGCGAGGCCTGGGTCGCGCGGTGGACCTGCGAAGCGCGTTCGAGATATTCATCGAGCGACGCCGCCCAGCCGGTCGGCACATCGATCACCGGCGCCCCAAGCGCGGCGCGCATCCCCGCTTCCTGCACGACGGCGGCGGCCTGGTCCGGAAAAAAATAATTGTCGTTGAAACAGGTAACGCCGCCGCGGATCATCTCCGCCACCGCCAGCGCCGTACCGTCGCGGACGTACTCAGCGCCGACCCACTGCTGCTCGGCCGGCCAGATATGTTTTTCCAACCACACCTTGAGCGGCAGATCGTCGGCCAGGCCGCGCATCAGGCACATTGCGGCGTGAGTGTGCATATTGATCAGACCCGGCAGCAGGGCGTGGTGCGGCAGATCGCGCCAGGCGGCCCCCGGGTAGCGCCGCCGCGCTTCGCCGGCCGGCAGCAGCGCGGCGATCCGCCCGCCGGCGATGACCAGCGCCTGGTCCTCGATCACCGCCGCCGGCGGGGCCATGGGCAGCAGCCAGCGCGGGGCGAGAATCAGATCCGCTTCAGACATGACGGGCGCCCGCCGCCGGCACCGTCATTCCTTGACCCGTGAGACGTATTCGCCGGTCCGGGTATCGACGCGGATCACTTCCCCTTCTTCGACAAACAACGGGACGCGGACGACGGCCCCGGTCTCGAGCTTGGCCGGCTTGCCGCCACCGCCGGAAGTGTCGCCGCGGACCCCCGGATCGGTCTCGACGATTTTCAATTCGACGAAATTCGGCGGTGCCAAGGACAACGGCTCGCCGTTCCACAACGTCAGCCGGCATTCGTCCTGCTCGCTGAGCCACGGCGCGGCGTCGCCGACGACCGTACTGCCGGCAGTGAACTGCTCGAACGTCTCCGGGTGCATGAAATGCCAGAACTGGCCGTCGTTGTAGAGGTATTGCACGTCCTGTTCGTAAATATCAGCGGCCTCGACGCTCTCGCCGGATTTGAAGGTCCGTTCGATGACCCGGCCGGTTTTCAGATTGCGCACCCGGACCCGATTGAACGCCTGACCCTTGCCGGGTTTGACAAACTCGTTTTCGACGATGTTGTAGGGATCGCCGTCGATGATAATTTTCAAACCGCTGCGAAATTCACTGGTACTGTAACTGGCCATAAGGGTTCCGCTGTCGAGCCGAGAAAAAGGCGTTGCCCGGCGGGACCGGGCATTCGCGTAAAATCCGATTATGATAACTCGAACGTCATCATCGTTATCGGTCACGCATCAGGCAGGCCAGGTGTTGGCGCAGCCGAATTGGCGCTGCGAACTGCGCGACGCGGTCCGCACGCCACAGGAACTGTGCCGCCTGCTGGCGCTCGACTGGCCCACCGAACCGGCCGCCGAAGCGGCGCACCGCGCCTTTCCGCTGCTCGTGCCGCGGCCGTTCGTCGCCCGCATGCAACGCGGCGATCCGGCCGACCCGCTGTTGCGCCAGGTTCTGCCGCTGGCCGCCGAAGTCGAACCGCATGCGGGTTATCTCGACGATCCGGTCGGCGACCGCGCCGCGCGCCGCGCGGCGGGCGTCATCGTCAAGTACCACGGCCGCGCCTTGTTGATCGCCACCGCCTCGTGTGCCATCAATTGCCGATACTGTTTTCGCCGCGCTTTCCCTTATCGCGAGGAAAACGCCGGCCGCGACCGTTTTGCCGCGGCGCTCGACTATCTGCGCGCCACGCCGGCCATCCGTGAAGTCATCCTCTCCGGCGGCGATCCGTTGACCCTGGCCACGGCGCGCCTTAAGGCCCTGACCGACCGTCTGGCGCCGCTCCCCCATCTGCAACGAATCCGGGTCCACAGCCGTTTGCCGGTCGTGCTGCCGTCACGGATCACGCCGCGACTGCTCGCCTGGTTCCGCGCCCTGCCCTGGCCGGTCGCCCTGGTCATTCATTGCAACCACCCGAACGAACTCAACCCCCACACCGGCGAGGCGCTAGCCGCCTTGCGCACCGCCGGGGTGACGCTGCTCAATCAAACCGTCCTGCTCGCCGGCGTCAACGATGACGCCGCCGTGCAGCAGGCACTCGCCGAAAAGCTCTACGCCCAGGGTGTGCTGCCCTACTACCTGCACCGCCTCGACCCCGTCACCGGCAGCCACCCTTTCACCGTCGCGACCGAACAGGCGCTGGCGATCCAGGAACACTTGCGCTGCCGCCTTCCCGGTTACCTGGTGCCGCGCTTGGTCCGCGAAGAAGCGGGAAAGCCTTACAAGGTGCCCGTGTTGTGAGAGCGACGGCGCGGGACGTGCGGCGCGGGCTCAGTCCCAACCATGTCGTGCTGCTGGTCAGCGGACTTGTCGCGTGCAGTGCCGGCAGCGGCGACGAACCCCACTGGCGCGAGTACCGCAGCGCCGATCGTCAGCTTTCGGAAATCAGCGGTCTGGCCGCCTCCGGACGCCGGCTGGGTCTGGTGTTTGCCCTCAACGACAGCGGGGCGCCGGCGGTGCTTCACGCCTTATCCGCCACCGGTCAGCCCGTGCAGCGCTTCGTGCTGCGCGGCGTCGAAAACCGCGACTGGGAAGCGCTCGCCGGGTTCGCTGCCGGCGGCCGCGCCTGGTTGCTGATCGGCGATATCGGCGACAACGCAGGCCGCCGTGCGACGCTCGAACTGTATCTGCTGCCCGAACCCGAGGTCAGCGCCGGGGCGCAGCCCGTCACGCTCGACACCCGGCGCTTCACCGTCCGTCTCCCCGACGGACCGCGCGATTTCGAAAGCCTGCTGGTCGTCAGCGGGAATGGAGGTGCGGCCACCCCCGGCGGACTGGGTGGCGCCGATCACGCCGCCGGTGAAAGCGTCGAGGTCGCGCTGCTCAGCAAACGCGATGTCCCGCCGCGCCTTTATCTGTTGACGCTGCCGCTCGCCGGCGAGCCGGCCACGCTGACCGCCCGGCGCGGCGGCGAAGTTCGGTCGCTGATCAAGCCGACGGCGGCCGAGATGCGCCGCAACGACCGGCAAGGCCGCTGGTCGGCACAGCCGACCGATCTCGCGCTCGACCCCCGCGGGCGGTATGTGGCGTTGCTCACTTACAAACGCCTGTACTTGTATCCTTTCAACATGCGGTCTGACTGGGAACGCCTCTTTCGCCGGCCAAGCCGGGTGCTCGATCTGCCGCCAATCGAACAGGCCGAAGGCGTGACCTTTCTCGGCCCGGACTGCCTGCTGATCGGCAGCGAAGGTTCGCCCGCGCCGTTGCTGCACCTCGAACTGACCGCCGGCGGTTGCCGCTTGCATCCTGCCGCTACGTCCCCAAATTGGGAACCATTGCCCCGCACCAACGATTGACCGGAAACGACCTGATGAACCGCACCCCCGATATGCCCGACCTGACAATGGACCCCGCAACGCTGTATCGCGAAGAGACGATTACCGACCAGCGGATCGGCACGATACGCAAGCTGGTGCCGGTGACGATCGACGGCCGGGACGACCCGGCGCGCCCGGTGCTGTACCACGGCCAGACTCAGCTTCTGACCCCGGCCGGGCCATTGCCTCTCAATTTCGAAATTACCGCTAAAACAATGAGCGAAGCGGTCGCCGGCTTCGCCAAAGCCGCCGAACAGGCGATCGAACAGACGATGGAAGAACTCCGCGAACTCAGGCGGCAGACCGCCTCGTCCATCGTCGTGCCGGGCAACGGCGGGCTGCCCGGCGCCGGGGGACTGGGTGGCGTGGGCGCCGGTGGACTTCCCGGCGGCGGTAAGATCAAACTGCCGTAAAGCCCGCCGGCCGCGGCTTATTTCTGGCCCTGGTCCTGGTCCGCGTCGTCGTTTTGATCTTTGCGCTGACCCGCTGGCTTTTTCTTGACCGGGATCGTGACCCAGTCGCTGATCGCTTTCATCTCATATTCTTCTTCAGGATATGGTCCGAAGTTTTTGATTTTTGTAGATATTTTCTCTGGAGTATCGACGGGGAGTTGAAACAGCAACGTCATTCGATCGCTCTCGCCGATGGCCAGGAAGCGTTCGCGGTCGGCGTCGCCGCCGCGCAGCGTCGGCGGTAACGACCAGACGCCGTTCGGGTGATCGTGGGTGTCCGCCGGATTGGCATTGATTTCGCTTTTTTCGAGCAACACAAAGCCGGCGCCGGTCGCCAACTCGATCACCTTGTCCTCGGTCACGTAGCCGCTTTCGATCATCTTCTCGAGTGACGTGCCGGGTGCGGCGCGGTGTTCGACGACCCCGAGGTAACCGCCGCTTTTGATCGCCGCCGCCAGGGTCGCGAATATCGCTTCGGCGGTTCCGGCTTTGAGCCAGTTGTGGACGTTGCGGAACGTCAATGCGACGTCGATCAGATCCGGTGGCAGGTCGGAGATAGAACCGTCGCTTTTCAGTTCCAGCATCACCGCTTCGCGGTACTGTTCCGGCCGCGTTTCGGGGCGCGCCGCGAATTCGCGCTGCAGTTGTTTGTACGGTTCTGGAAAAGTATCGCTGGAAGTATCGAAGCCGGCCGCGACATACATGCCGCTGCCTTGCAGATAAGGCGCCAGGATATCGGCGTACCAGCCGCGACCCGGCCACAATTCGAGCACCTGGTAGTCGGGATGCAGGCGGAAAAAGCGCAGCGTCTCATATGGATGACGGTAACGATCGCGCTCGCGGTCAGCCGCCGGACGCCATTCGCCGGTGAGCGCAGCGCGCAGTTTGTCGTCCTCCGCGCCAGCGCTTTCCGGTCGGTCTTCCTGTGCCACAGACGACAAAGACAAGAGCAGGAACGGCACCAGCAAAAAATACAATCTGCGTGACGGCTTCATAACCGGGACGCAAGGCGGTTGGGCGTGAATTTCATTTGCCATTGGATTTCCCCTTGGTCATCGCGTAAAAAATAGAAAATGGATTCTGGGCGGCGGTTAACTCACACCACCCAAACGACCCATCGCCGCACGGTAATAGCGCAGTTCGGCGATCGAATCCCGAATATCGGCCAGCGCTTCGTGCCGGCTTTCCTTGTTCAGTCCGGCGGCGAGCTCCGGCGCCCACTGGGCGGCCAGTTCTTTCAGCGTACTGACGTCGAGGTTTCGATAATGAAACCAGGCTTCAAGTTCCGGCATCAGGCGGGCGAGGAAGCGGCGGTCCTGGCAAATGCTGTTGCCGCACATCGGCGAGGCGCCGGCCGGCACCCAGGCGGCGAGAAATTGCAAGGTCTGCTGCTCGGCTTCGCGTTCCGTTACCGTACTTTCCAGCACCCGTTGCCATAAACCGCTGGCCTGGTGCGTGCGCCGGTTCCAGTCGTCCATCGCTTCGAGAACCGACAACGGCTGACGGATGGCGCAGTGCGGGCCGACGGCCAACTCGTGCAATTCGCTGTCGGTTACAATCGTCGCGATTTCCAAAATCCGGTCCCGGCCGCTGTCCAGGCCGGTCATTTCGAGGTCGATCCAGATCCAGTGCGCCGTCATACCGTTTCGGTTCCTTGCGATACCCGCCATTTATGATAACCGCCCGCGTCATCGAGTCCTATGGGACGCACGGCGTGATCGAATGGGCCGGCGCCTTATATGACTGCCATTGGCGGCGCGGTGCGGGCCGGCCGGTGTGCGGCGACCGGGTCGAATTGCGCGGCGCACCCGGCCAGGAAGAAGCCGTAGTCGAACGCCTCCTCGAACGCCGCTCGGTGTTCAAACGCGCCGACCGCCGTCTTGCGCCCCAGATTATCGCCGCCAATGTCGAACAGGCCGTCATCGTCGTCGCTCCCGAACCGCCGCCGAGCGCCTACGCCGTCGATCGCTATCTGCTGGCGGTCAGCGTACTCGGCCTCACCCCGCTTTTGGTCTGCAACAAAGCCGATTTAATGTCCGGCGCGGCGCTCGTCGATATGACCCGCTACCGGGCTTTCAACCTCGTCTGCCACGCGACGATCGCCCGCCCGGCTGCGCCGGGTTACGGCACCGGGATCGAGGATCTCGGCCGTTCGTTGAACGGGAAGACCAGCATTCTGGTCGGCCAGTCGGGCGTCGGTAAATCGTCCCTGCTCAACGCCCTGCTGCCCGGCCGCGCCGCATCGACCGCCGAACTGTCGGCGGCCACCGGCAAGGGGCGGCACACGACGAGCTGCGCCCGCTGGTACGCCCTGCCCGCGTCCGGCGCCGTGATCGATTCGCCCGGCGTCTGGGAATACGGCCTGTGGCGGATGCCGGCCACCGAGGTCCGCCGCGGCTTTCCGGAATTCGCCACTGTGCCGCCCTGCCGCTTTCGCGACTGCCGGCACCTCGACGAGCCGGGCTGCGCCGTCGCGGCCGCGGCCGCCGGTGGCACGATCCACCCCGAACGTTACGCCGCCTACCGGCAGATCGTCCAGGGTGTCAGTTAAACCCACCTTATTCAGTGCGCCCCGAGGGCGCACTGAATAAGGTGGGTTAAAATGGTCGCACGTTCCGTTGCCCAGGAGGGGACCATGAAGATCATCGCCGTTTCGCTAGCGCTCTTGCTAAATCTGTTGGCGGCCGCGAACAGCCGCGCCGACGTCCTGCTAATCGACGTTTTGCGCGCCGCCGATGGCCGCAATCTGCCGTGCAACGGCCTGACGACGGCGAAAGTCCGCGACCGCTGGGGCGAGCCGGGCGCCATCCACGCTGCGGTCGGTCAGCCGCCGATCTCGCGCTGGGATTACCCCGAATTCAGCGTTTATTTCGAATACGATCTGGCGTTGTGTAGTGTCCTCAACGAAAGCGCGGCGCTGGAACCCGCGCCGGTTCTGGACATCCAGCAATAATGCCGGGCGGGGAGCGCTGGCGCCTGCCGGCCGAATGGGAAGCGCAAAGCGCCACGCTGCTCGCCTGGCCCGCCGCGGCCAGCGCCTGGAGTGACGAGGACCGGGTCGCGGCCGAACCCGAATTCAGGGCGTTGCTCGACGCCGTCCTCGCCCGCCAGGATGTGATCTTGCTCGATCATCCGGCGGCGCCGGCCGAAGCGTTGCCCGCCCATCCCCATCTGCACCGGTTGACCATCCCTTACAACGACACCTGGTGCCGCGATTACGGTCCGTTAACCCTGGTTTCGGGTGGCGCGCGGCTCGCCCTCGATCTGACCTTCGATGGCTGGGGCGGGAAATACCCGGCGCAGCTCGACAACGCCGTTAATCAGGCACTGGCCGGCGAACCCTGGTTCGCGCGGTTCACGTTCCGCCAGATCCATCTCGAACTCGAAGGCGGGGCGCTCGACACCGACGGCGCCGGCACGCTGCTCGTCAACTGGCGTTGTCTCGAAACCCGCATGCCCGGCATGACCCGCGCGACGATCGAGGAAAACCTGTTATCCGTGTTACACGCCGAACGGGTGCTCGGCGTCGATGTCCCGCCCCTGCCCGGCGACGACACCGACGGCCATATCGATACGATCGCCCGCTTTATCGACCCGCGAACCATCGTCTATCAATCCTGGGATCCGATCTGGACCGCGCGTCTGGAAGAACAACTCGGCCGCCTGCCGGCCGGCAACGGCGAGCCCTATCGCCTGGTGGCGCTGCCGGCGCCACCGGCCGTGTACGCTCCGGACGGTCGTCCCCTGCCGGCGACCTATGCCAATTTCCTGTTCGTCAACGGCGCCGTGCTGCTTCCCGCCTATGGCGACGATAAAACCGATCGCGCGGCGCGCGACTGTCTCGCCGCCTGGCTGCCCGATCATCAGGTGATCAGTCTGCCCGCCGCCGCGATCCTGCGCGGCAACGGTAGCCTGCACTGTTCGGCGATGAACCTGCCGGCGCCGCTCGGATGAACCGGGCGATCGAGACCGGGAACGCCGGCGCGGCGCAGCCGACTATCGAAGTCGAACGCGACGGGGTGCGCTACACGCTGCTCGGCACGGCGCACATCTCGCAGGCCAGTGTCACGGCGGTCGGCGAGATGATCGGCAGCGGCCGTTTCGACGCCGTCGCCGTCGAATTGTGCCCCAGCCGCTTCAAGGCGATGACCGATGCCGCGGCGTGGCGCGAGATGAACCTGTTTAGGGTGATCCGCGACGGCAAGGCCGGCCTGCTGGTCGCCAACCTGGTTCTCGCCGGTTACCAGCAGCGCCTGGCGGCCCAACTCGGGATCGAACCCGGCGCCGAAATGAAAGCCGCGATCGGGGCCGCTGCTGCCGCCGGCCTGCCCCTGCAAACGATCGACCGTGATGTCGGCACCACACTGAAAAGAATCTGGCGCGGCATCGGCCTCGGGCAGCGTTTCATGCTGTTCAGCGCGCTGCTCGCCAGCTTTTTCAACCGCGAGAAAATCAGCGCCGAACAGATCGAAGAATTGAAACAGGGCGATCTTCTGGAAAGCGCGTTCACTGAATTCGCCGCGCGCTCGCCGCATCTGTACGACAAATTGATCGCCGAACGCGACCGCTATATGGCGGCCCGCCTGCAACAGGAAAACGGCCGTCATGCCGGGCGCCGCGTGCTGGCCGTGCTGGGCGCCGGCCATCTGGCCGGCACGGCGCAGGCGCTGCGCGACGAGGCGGCCCTTCCGGGCCCCCTAATCGCCGCACTCGAGATCCTGCCGCCGCCCGCCAGATGGGTGCGTTTCCTGCCCTGGCTGCTGCTCGCCGTGGTCCTCGGCCTGTTCGCGAAAGGCTTCAGCGAAAGCCCCGAACTGGGCTGGAAGCTGGTGTTTTTCTGGGTCGCGATCAACGGCGGGCTGGCGATGCTCGGTGCCCTCGCCGCCCGTGCCCACCCGCTCGCCGTGCTGAGCGCGCTCGGCGCCGCGCCGCTCACTTCGTTGAATCCGGCAATTGCCGCCGGCATGGTCAGCGGCGCGGTCGAAATCTGGCGCCGGCCGCCCAGGGTCGACGATTTCGAGCGCCTGCGCAACGATGCGACGCGACTGGCCGGCTGGTATCGCAACCGCGTCGGCCATGCGCTGCTGGTCTTTGTCTTGACTAATCTCGGCTCCTCGGTCGGAACCTGGGTCGCCGGCTGGTCGATGATCCAAGCCTTGCTCGGCTAAAGGAGAGTTGAGCGGATGAGCGCGCCTCATTATCCACGCCTTTTCCAGCCGCTCGACCTGGGCTTTGCGACGCTGCCCAACCGGGTGCTGATGGGTTCGATGCACACCGGCCTTGAGGATCGGTTATGGAACGTACCCAAACTGGCGGCTTATTTCGCCACTCGGGCGCGGGCCGGCGTCGGCCTGATGGTCACCGGCGGTTACGCCCCCGACCGCCGCGGCTGGCTGGCCCCCTTTTCATCGACGATGAACCGGCGTCTGACGGCGCTCGCCCACCGCCGGGTCACCGGCGCAGTGCACGACGCCGGCGGCCGGATTTGTCTGCAACTGCTGCACGCCGGACGCTACGGCCACCACCCATTCATCGTTTCGCCTTCGGCGCAGCGTTCGCCGATCAGCCGTTTTACCCCGCACGCTCTAAGCCAGCGCGGCATCGAGCGTGAAATCCGGGCCTTTGTCCGCGCCGCCGAACTCGCCCGGCTCGCTGGCTACGACGGTGTCGAGGTCATGGGTTCGGAAGGCTATTTCATCAACCAGTTCCTGTGCCCGCGCACCAACCGGCGCGCCGACGAATGGGGCGGCTCGCCGGCCAACCGCAGGCGCCTGCCGCTGGCCATCGTGGCCGGCATCCGGCGGGCGGTCGGCGACGATTTCATCATCATCTACCGCCTGTCGCTGCTCGATCTGGTGAGTGGCGGCCAGAGCTGGGAAGAGATCGTGACACTGGCCAAGGCGATCGAAAAAGCCGGCGCGACGCTGCTCAACAGCGGCATCGGCTGGCACGAGGCGCGGATCCCGACCATCGCCAGCGCCGTGCCACGCGCCGCGTTCGCCGGCTTCACTGCCAAGCTGAAAAACGAAGTGACGCTGCCGGTCATCGCCACCAACCGGATCAACGATCCCAAGGTCGCCGAGGATCTGCTGGCCGCCGGCACCGCCGACATGGTGTCGATGGCCCGGCCGCTGCTCGCCGATCCCGAGTGGCTGGTCAAAGCGGCGGCCGGGCGGCGCGCTGAGATCAATACCTGCATCGCCTGCAACCAGGCGTGTCTCGATCACGTGTTCGAAAATCGCCGGGCCTCGTGCCTGCTCAACCCGCGCGCCTGCCACGAAACGGAAATCGTGCTCCAGCCCGCCACCCGGCGCCGGTGCATCGCCGTCGCCGGCGGCGGGCCGGCCGGTCTGGCTTGTGCCGCAACGCTCGCTGAACGCGGTCACCAGGTGGTCTTGTTCGAGACGGCAACGCGGATCGGTGGCCAGTTCAATCTCGCCCGGCGCATCCCCGGCAAGGAGGAATACGGCGAAACAGTGCGTTATTACGAAACCCGTCTGGCGGTCCTCGGGGTCGAAATCCGGCTCGGCTGGCAAAGCGACGCCGCTGAACTGGCCGCCGGCGGCTTCGACGAAATCGTCATCGCCACCGGTGTCGTGCCCCGTCTGCCCGACATTCCCGGCATCGACCAGCCACGGGTTTTAAGTTATCTAGACGTCCTGCGCGATCGCCGGCCGGTCGGTGAACGGGTGGCGATCATCGGCGCCGGCGGCATCGGCATCGACATGGCGATGTTTCTCGCGGCGGGCGATGAAGCGCCGCCGAGCATCGCCGCCTGGCAGCGCGAATGGGGCATCGATCCGGACTATGCCGAACCCGGCGGCCTGGCGCCCCCCGCCCCGCCGCGTGCCGCGCGCCAAATCCACCTGCTCTACCGCTCGTTCGGCAAGCCCGGCGCCGGCCTCGGCCGGACAACCGTCTGGGCGCACCGGATGAGTCTGAAACAACGGGGCGTCCAGATTTATCCCGGCATCCGCTACCGGCGGATCGATGATACCGGGCTCCACCTCGAACAATACCGCGACGCTGCCGACCGGACGCCGCGCGCCTTCCACCTGGACGTGGACCATGTCGTCGTCTGCGCCGGGCAGGAACCGAATCGGAAGTTATTCGAGACGCTGATCGCCAGCGGTCAACGCCCCCATCTGATCGGCGGCGCCCTGAAGGCACGCGAACTCGATGCCAAAAGCGCGATCAAAGAAGGTACATTATTAGCTATTAAAATATAAATTATGTCTGATATCGTCAAATCGGCGCTGCTGATCCTGTTCGCCGTCCACCTCGCGATGTTCGTTTTGTTGTGGTGGCGCCGGCGTGAGCCTTATTACTTGGCGGCAAGCCTGACCTTCCTGCTGTTGACCGCCACCTTCGGCGTTGCCCGATTCGTTCCCGATGCGGTCTTCGGCGGCGTGTCGTTGTTCTGGCTGTTGCGCATCGCCGCCTGGCTCAGTGCCGCGGTCAGCATCGCCTGGCTGATCCGCCGGCGGCTGGCCCGGCGCCGGCCTGGGACGTGAGAGTGGCCGGGAAGTTGGGTTTCAGTTTTCCTCGAACGCTGGCGTGCGCCGCCGGCGTTTGCGTTCGGCTTGTTGCCGTTTGCCTTCGAGCCGCCGGCGGCGGGCAGCGGGCGGCGGTTTTGTCGGCCGGCGCGGCGGCGTCACGGTCAGGGCCTTGTCGAGCAGCGCCGCGAGCCGCTGCAGGGCATCGGCGCGGTTCCGTTCCTGCGTGCGATAGCGCTGGGCTTTGATCACGATGACCCCGTCTGTCCCGATACGGCGATCCTTAAATGCCAGCAGGCGCTCGCGTGCCGCATCCGGCAGGGGGAGGCGCCTGAGGTCGCAGCGCAGGTGGATCGCACTCGCCACTTTGTTGACGTTCTGACCGCCGGCGCCCTGGGCGCGGATGGCGCTGATGTCGAGCGCCTCGTCGGGAATCTCGATGCCGCCGGGAGCCAAATACATACAGCGGATCCGAGACGGAAAAACTACCGGACTTCGATCATCACCGGCGCCGAAATCAGCGGTGGCTGATGCGGGCGGTGCAGTTCATCGCCAAGGATCAGTTGCAGGCGGTGTTTTCCGGGCGGCAAGTCGAGGGTGGTCTCGGTTTGACCGCCACCGAAATGCAAGAGGTGCTCGTTATTCGGCAGCGGTTGATCGAGCGGCGGCAGCGTATCGAGATCGACGAGCAGGTGGTGGTGACCGGTATCCGGCAGCGCGACGCCGGCCGGTGCGACACCCATTCCGGCAAGACCGAAACGGACCGTGACCGGGCTTTCGACGATCGCCCCGTCGCTTGGGGAGATGATGTATAGCTGCGCCGCAGCGGGCCGCGGCTTGGGCGGTGGTAATGGTTCGGCGATGGCCACGGCGAAGGGCAGCAAAATGAGCGACAACATCAATAACCGGCGCATCATAGTTTCTCCTTTCCGGGTCTTTACGCATGATTGTACTCTTTTGCAATACCACTACTATTGCCGAACCCGATCACGGCCCGCCGTCTGGAACTATCGATCTTTTCGTCGATCAAAATTTTTTACCGGCAGGCGCCCGCAGCCGCGAAGAACCATGGAACGCTGAATGCAAAATCCGCCCGCCCGCCGGCCGTTCGCTCCCTTGCTGTGCACTCATCTGCTCGGTCTCCTGTCAGCCATCAGCGGGCCCGCCGCGGCGCAGGATGAACCGCCGGCGGTCTTTGTCGCGGCGGCCCGCATCGTCGAGATCAGCGATCGGATCGAAGCGCTCGGCACGCTGCGTGCCAACGAATCGATCACCGTCACGGCGACGGTCAGCGATACGATCTCTCAAGTCCATTTCGACGACGGTGACCGGGTCAAGGCCGGGCAGGTGCTGGTCGAATTGACCAGCGATGAAGAAAGCGCCCTGCTCGCCGAAGCCCACGCCGCGCTTGACGAAGCGCTGAGCCAACACGAGCGCGTCGCGTCGCTGGCCCGCATCGGCAACGAATCCAAATCCTTGCTCGACCAACGCCAGCGGGAAGTCGAGACGTCGCGCGCCCGCCTCAAGTCGATCGAGGCGCAGCTCGCCGACCGGTTGATCAAGGCGCCGTTCGCCGGCATCGTCGGACTGCGTTATGTCAGCCCCGGATCGCTGGTCCGTCCGGGCGACGAAATCACGACGCTCGACGACGATGCGGTGATGAAAATGGAACTGCCGGTTCCGGCGGTGTACCTCGAGACGCTGCGCCCCGGGGTTGCCGTCGAAGCCCGTTCCGCGGCCTTTCGTGATCAACAGTTCGCGGGGACGGTCAGCGCCGTCGGCAGCCGGGTCGATCCAGTCGATCGCTCGGTGATCGTCCGGGCCCTGTTGCCCAACCCCGACCGCCTGCTCAAGCCGGGCATGCTGATGAAAGTGACCTTGCTCGTCAATCCGCGGCAGGCGGTGGTGATCCCCGAAACGGCGCTCATCCTCCACGGGACACGGCATCAGGTGTTTGTGCTGGACGATGCGACACCGCCGCGCGTTCATCTCACCGCCGTCACGATCGGCGCCCGCCAACCAGGGCGTGTCGAAATCGCCAGCGGATTGGCTGGCGGCGAACGGCTCGTCACGCACGGCGTGCAGCACATCCAAGATGGGATGGCCGTCAGCGTGCGGGCCGAGGATGACGGCGCGCGTGCGTTATCCGAACTCCTCGATGAGGCCGGAGCGGATGGCGGCCGGCCGGCAGATGCACACGGCAGACGGCCATGATTCTGTCCGATCTGTCGGTCACCCGCCCGGTCCTGGCCTCGGTCATCGGCCTGTTGCTGATCGCCTTCGGCGTCGTCTCCTTTCAGCGCCTTTCGCTGCGTGAATATCCCGATATCGACCCGCCGGTGGTGTCGGTCGAGACGGCCTACGTCGGGGCCTCGGCGGCGGTCGTCGAAACGCAGATCACCGAAATCATCGAAGACCGTATTTCCGGCATCGAAGGCATCGAATTCATCGAGTCGGTCAGCGAAGACGGCCAGTCACGGATCACGATCGAGTTCAGTTCGAGTACCGACATCGACGCCGCCGCCAACGATGTCCGCGACCGAGTCGGCGGCATCCTCGACGACCTGCCGCTCGAAGCCGATCCGCCCGAGATCCAGAAAGTGGACAGCAACGCCGACGTCATCATGTGGCTGAATCTGACCAGCGACCGGATGACCATCGACGAATTGACCGATTATGGCGAACGCTATCTGGTCGACCAATTCTCGGTGCTCGACGGTGTCGCCCGCGTGCGGGTCGGCGGCGGTCATACGCGGGCGATGCGCATCTGGCTCGACCGCAACGAACTGGCGGCCCGGCAATTGACCGTGAACGACGTCGAAAACGCCCTGCGCGCCGAAAATGTCGAATTACCGGCCGGCAGCCTGGAATCGGTGCAGCGCCATTTCACGATCCGCCTCGAAAGGCAGTTTCGCCGGCCGGAGGATTTCGCCTCGTTGGTCATCGCGCGCGGCGCCGAAGGCTATCTCGTTCGGCTCGGCGACGTGGCCCGCGTCGAGATCGGCGCCGTCGAAAACCGGACATTCCTGCGCGGCAACGGCATACCGATGGTCGGTATCGGCATCGTCAAGCAATCCACTGCCAATACCCTCGCCGTGGCACGCGCCGCGAAAGCCGAAGCGGCGCGCCTCAACCCGACGCTGCCTGAAGGCATGTCGATCGAGCAGAGCTTCGACACCTCGGTTTTCATCGAAGAAGCGGTCGATGAAGTCTACCGCACGCTGTTGATTGCCATCGCGCTGGTGATTTTGGTGATTTATCTGTTCATCGGCCACTGGCGGGCAACGCTGGTTCCGGCGGTGACCGTCCCGGTATCGATCATCGCGACGTTCAGCGCCCTATTGCTGTTCGATTTCTCGTTGAACATCATCACCCTGCTCGCCCTGGTGCTGGCCATCGGGCTGGTCGTCGACGACGCGATCGTTGTGCTCGAGAACATCCACCGGCGGATGGACGAGCTGGGCGAGACTCGCCTGGTCGCCGCCTTCCGCGGCACGCGCCAGGTCGGCTTTGCCGTCGTCGCGACGACCATCGTTTTGATTTCGGTATTCGTACCGATTTCTTTTATCCAAGGCGATATCGGCCGGCTGTTCAGCGAATTCGCCCTGACGCTGGCCGCGGCGGTGGGCTTTTCCAGCGCCGTTGCGCTCTCGGTTTCACCGATGCTGGCGACCAAGGTCATGCCCCGGACCACGAGCTACGGCCGGCTCGGGGCGCTGGTTGATCGTATTTTTCGCACTCTGCGCCGCTGTTATGGACAGGCGCTGAGCTTCGCGCTCCGTCATTCGTGGGCGGTGGTGCCACTTTTGTTGTTGCTGTCGCTCGCCGCCTGGGGATTGTTCCGTCTGCTGCCCACCGAGTACACGCCGCGCGAGGACCGCGGCACTTTTTACGTACTGGTCGAAGGCCCGGAAGGCGCGAGCTTCGATTACCTCAGCGAATACGCCGGCGAAATCGAACAACGTTTAATGACCTATGTCGAAAGTGGCGAAGTCAACCGGTTGCTGGTCCGCGTCCCGGGCAGTTTCGGAACGATCACGGCATTCAACAGCGCGCGGATCGTCGTCATGCTCGATGACTGGGGAAAACGGCGTCCGGCCTGGGACATCATGAACGAAATTCGGCGCAAACTGGCCGACCTGCCCGGCGTCAAAGTCTCGACCGTCATGCGCCAGGGCTTCGGCGGCGGCAGCCGCAAACCGGTACAGTTCGTGCTCGGCGGCGGTACCTACTCTGAACTCGCCGCCTGGCGCGACACGCTGCTCGCCGCGCTCGCCGCCGACAACCCCGGCCTGATCGATATCGACTGGGATTACAAAGAAACCAAACCGCAATTCAGGATCGTGCTCGATTACAACCGCGCCGCCGAACTCGGCGTGACGGTCGACGCGATCGGCCGGACGCTGGAAACCATGCTCGGGTCGCGGCGGGTGACGACGTATATCGACGACGGCGAAGAATACGACGTCATCCTCGAAGGCGAACGCGATACCCAGCGCAGCCCGGCCAGTCTGGAAAACATCCAGGTCAAGTCGGCGCGTTCGGGGCGGCTGATCCCGCTGGCCAACCTGGTCAGCATCGAGGAGTTCGCCGATTCGCCGCAATTGAACCGCTACAACCGGGTGCGGGCGATCACAATCGAAGCCGGGCTCGAACCGAACCTGACGCTGGGACAAGCGCTCGATCATCTCGACGACTTGGCGCGCCGGCACCTGCCGGATCGCGCGCAGATCGATTACAAGGGGGAATCGCGCGACCTCAAACAATCGGGCAACACGATGTTGTTCGCATTTATATTCGGTCTCATCGTCGTCTACCTGGTGCTCGCCGCGCAGTTCGAAAGCTACCTGCACCCGTTCATCATCATGCTGACCGTGCCGCTGGCCATGCTCGGCGCGCTGTTCGGCCTGTGGTTGACCGGGCAGACGCTGAATATTTTCAGCCAAATCGGTCTCATTATGCTGGTCGGTCTGGCCGCCAAGAACGGGATTCTGATCGTCGAATTCGCCAATCAGTGTCGCGATAACGGCGAAGAATTCACCGCCGCGCTATGCCATGCCGCCGACGCCCGCTTGCGGCCGATCGTGATGACCGGTATCACCACCGCCGCCGGTTCCGTACCGCTGGTGCTGTCCGCCGGGGCCGGCGCCGAAACCCGCGCCGTGCTCGGCATCGTGATCCTGTTCGGCGTGCTGGCTGCGACGTTTTTCACGCTTTTTGTCGTGCCCGCCGCCTACCACCTGATCGCCCGCCATAGCGGCTCGCCGGGCGCCGTCAAACGACAGCTCGAAGAAGAAATGGCGGCGACCAAGGGATGAGGTGGGTTCTCGCTTGCGGGGTTGGGGTGGGGGCTTCTTTCTTCTACCGCTCCGAATCAGCCTGTCGCTTCGAGCGTGGTGCGCAGGACTTCTTCGAGCGAGGTGACGCCCTCGCGGGCCAGGTGCCAGCCGTATTCGAACAGGCTCGGACCTTGTTCACGGGCCCGTTTTTCGAGTGCCGCCTCCGGCGCCCGTTGGTGGATCAGCTCGCGCATTTTGTCGTCGATCGTCACCAGTTCGTACAGGCCGGTGCGGCCGCGGTAGGGGCTGACCTCGTCGGGTAGATCCGCCCGCGGCCGGTGCAAAGTCACGGCCATCGCCATGTGTACGCCGTATTTTTCCAACTCGTCGATGCTCGCCTGCCATGGTTCGCTGTATTCGGCATCGAGCTTGCGCACCAGGCGTTGGGCGAGGATGCCGATCAGGCTGGAGGACAGCAAAAAAGGCTCGACCCCCATATCCACCAAGCGGGTCACGGCGCCGACGGCGCTATTGGTGTGCAGCGTGGAGAGCACCAGGTGGCCGGTGAGCGAGGCCTGGACGGCGATTTCAGCGGTCTCCAGGTCGCGAATCTCACCGACCATCACGATATCCGGATCCTGGCGCAGGATGGCGCGCAGACCGCGGGCGAAAGTCAACTCGACTTTTGGATTGACCTGGGTCTGAGCGATGCCCGGCAGGTCGTATTCGATCGGATCCTCGACGGTCATGATGTTGCGGCTCTGCTCGTTCAACCGGCTGAGCATCGCGTACAGCGTCGTGGTCTTGCCCGAACCGGTCGGCCCGGTAACGAGCAGGATGCCGTGCGGCCGGCGGATCAGGCGTTCAACCCTTTTTAGGGTTTTCGGCTCCATGCCAAGTTCGGTCAGGTCGAGCCGGCCGCCCTGCTTGTCGAGCAGGCGCAGCACGACGCGCTCGCCGTGGCCGCTGGGCAGCGTCGAAACCCGGACGTCCACCGGCCGGCCGCCGATGCGCAAGGTAATGCGGCCGTCCTGCGGTACGCGCTTTTCGGCGATATCGAGGCGGGCCATCACCTTGACACGCGAAATCAACAACGGCGCCAAGGCGGCGGGCGGCGTCATCACCTGGCGCAACACGCCGTCGACGCGGAAGCGCACCGCCAGGTGCTGTTCGTAGGGCTCGATATGAATGTCGGAAGCGCCTTCCTTGACGGCCTGAAACAACAGGGCGTTGAGCAGGCGGATGATCGGTGCATCATCGGCCAGTTCGAGCAGGTCGTCCGGTTCGCCGAGATCCTCGGCCAGGCGCTTGAGGTCTTGTTCCTCGTCGAGGTCGGCCACCGCCCGGTGAGCACTTTCCTCACCTTGGGCATAGTGCCGTTCGAGCAGGCGATTGTAGACTTCGGGGTCGGCCTGTTCGATATCGAGCGGCGCACCGAGGTAGCGGCGCATCTCATTGATGGCCGCCAGGTTCGGCGGGTTACGGACGATCAATTGCGCCCGGCCGTCCTCCAGCCAACCGGCGAGCAGCACGCCGTGGCGCCGGGCATGGGCATAGCCGGGTCGTTCGGGCCGATATTCGCCGCGCTCGTCACTCGCCATCGGCGCCCGGTGCGGGAAGTTGCAGGTAGTCGTACAGCTCGGGCAGCAGCGGCATTTCCTCGTCGCGCACGATGCTCTGCTTGTTTTCGCGCTTCTGCAATTGTTGGGCGCGGATGAAATCGTACTTGCCGGCGCTCAAGCTCTGGGCCAGCGCCTGGTCCTTCAGAATCTGCGGCCTGATAAAGACCATCAGGTTGCGTTTGACGTGCGCCGTGCGGCGAAACTTGAACGCTTCGCCGAGAATTGGGATGGCGCTCAGGCCGGGCACCCGGTCAATGCTCTCTTGCAGATCCTCGGTGGTCAGCCCGCCGAGCACCAGGATCGCCTTGTCGGGGACCATCACGGTGGTCGTCAACGTCCGCTTGTTGGTGATCAGATCGACCGCGCCGGTCACCGGCGACAGGCTGCTCACTTCCTGGCTGATGGTCATGATCACCGCGTCGCCCTCGTTGATCTTCGGGGTCACGGTGAGTTTGATGCCGACTTCCTCGCGGTTGATGGTCTGAAACGGATTGACCTGCCCTTCCCCGGTATCGACGCCGGTGTTCGTGAACTGGCCGCTGATAAACGGGATTTCCTGACCGACCTGGATCGTCGCCTCCTGGTTGTCGAGAGTCACCACCGACGGCGTCGACAGTATGTTGGTATCGACGTCGGAGCGCAAGGCGCGGAGCACGGCGCCGAGTTGCAGGACGTCGGTGCCGAAGATATTGGTCGTCCCGTCGAGATAGCCGATGTTCAGGCCGGCACCGGGGATCGCGCCGGTTGGATTGACGGCGAGGTTCAGGATATTGTTGCCACCCGAACCGAAACTGGTGCCACCGATAAAGCCCGAATCGATACCGATCACGTTGCCCGCCTCGTCGAAGATCGGGTCGAGGGTGCTGGTGGTCTGCCACTGGATGCCGAGTTCGCGCGAGGTGTCGACCGCGACCTCGGCGATGATCGCCTCGACGTGGACCTGGGCGCGCGGGATGTCGAGGCTGCGAATGACGCTCTGCAGGCTCCGAAAATCGGCGGCCGAAGCGGTGATGACCAGCGAATTGGTTGCGGCGTGCGCCTGGATGCGCACCGCCTGGCGCGGCGCATCGCCGGACTTGGCGTCGCCCGCCTCGCTGACCGCGCTCAAGATGCCGACCAGCGTTTCGGCGTCGGCGTAGTTGAGGTGCACGACCTGCGTCGCGCCGGCTTCGCCGAGCGGCGTGTCGAGGTGGGCGATCAAGGTTCTCAGCCGGATGCGGTTCGCCGGATCGCCGCTCAACAGGATCGAATTGGTACGTTCGTCGGCGACCACCGGTTCGCCGCCCTGGGCTTGTTGCGGGTTCAGCATTTGCAGCGTGCGGACGACCTCGGCGGCGCTGGCGTTCTGCAACGCGATCACCTCGATGCCCTGGTCCTGGGCGCGGTCGATGCGCTGGATGATGCCCTCGATGCGGGCGATATTACCGGCCCGGTCGGCGAGCAGCAGGCTGTTGCTCGCGCTGTGTGCCGCCAGGTGCGACTGCTGCGGCAGCAGCGGGCGGACAAGCGTCACCATTTCCTGGGCATCGACGAAACGCAGCGGAATGACCTTGGTCACCAGTTCGCTGGGATCGATCGCCTCGACGGTTTTTCCGTCGCGGTCCTGGCGCGCCACGACGTCGGGCACGACGCGCACCGTGTCGCCGTCGGTGACGGCGATGAAGCCCTGCACCCGAAGAATACTCTGAAACAGATCGTAGATTCCGGCCTCGTCCATCGGCTGGGACGAGATCACCGTCACTTTACCTTGGACGCGCGGATCGACGATGAACGTCCGGCCGGTGATTTCGGCGACGGTCGCGATCAACGTCTGGATTTCGGCGTCCTTGAGGTTGAGAACGTGCTGCTGCGCCACCGCCAGCGACAACCAACCGGCCGCGAGTAACGCCCCCGGCAGCCTGAGCCGATGCAATCGTGTTTTCATGATTTCACTTCTTAAAATAATCGATGGACCCTATTGTCCCGGACCGCGCCGGAACACCCCGCCGCTGTGCCGCTCAGTTTGCCGGTTGCAGAGCGCGCAGACGCTCCATGTCCGGCCGGAGCACCAATTGCCGTTCACCGCGGCGCACAGTGAGCGACAGCGCCTCGCCGCCCTGAATCTGCTGAAACAACCCCAAGGCCTCGGCCGGATTGGTCAGCGTCCGGCCGTTGACCTGTTCGACGATATCGTTCGCTTCGAGCCCCAGTTCCGAGAACAAGCGCGTATCGCGGCCGGGAAACACCCTGAACCCACCGCCGGCCACCGGCATGACCTGAATCTGGTTGGCCAGTTGCGCGGCGTCCATGCGGATGCCCGGCATCAAATTGGGCAGCGCCGCCGTGATTGTCAGCGGGGCGGTTGTTTTGCCCGCCGCCGTCCCGGAGGCCGCTCCCCCGGTGCCCGGCGATGTCGTGAAGGCGCTGTTGCCGCCGGTCCGGGAACCGGCGGCGAGCGCCGAATCGCGCTCCAGGCGCAGCGTTTCGCGCCGCCCGCCGCGTTCCAACACCACCTGATCGGGGCGGATCGCCACCACCTGCGCCCCGCCGGGGACCTCCTGGCCGATGCGATAAACCGCTTCGCCGCCGCGGTCATCGGCGATCAGGGCGTATCCGTCGGTCCCGTCCGGCGCCGCCACGATACCACGCAAGCGCAAGGCGAGCGGCGTTTCGGGTAAATCGAGCGTTTCGAATAACGGCGCCGCCGGTGCCGACTTGCCGAACAGGTGCCACGTCGCGAGCGATTCCCGACCCGTAGCACCCTCGTCACCGGCCGGCAACGGAATCGGCGGTGCGCTCGGGACATAAGGCGCATCGAGCGCGAGCAGCGCCAGGCGTGCCGTTTGGACCACCAGCGCCGCGCCGGCGACCCAGGTCAGGAACGACAAGGTGTAACGTGCAGGGTCGCCGCCGGCCGGCCACAGCCGGGCAGACAACATCATCGCGGCCCGCTCCGCCGCCGGCGCTGGGGCCGGCGCCCACCCGGCCGCGGCGGACCGGACGGCGCCGCGGGCGCCTCGAGTATCGGCAGCGCCGCCGGATCGTATTGCCCGACCGGCAGCGGATGTCCGATGTATTCCTCGATTTCCGGCAAATGAAAGGCATAGCGCTCGCAGGCGAAACTGATCGCCCGGCCGCTCGCCCCCAGTCGCGCCGTGCGACCGATGCGGTGCACGTAATCGGGCGCATCCTGCGGCAGGTCGAAATTGATGACGTGCGTCACGTCGGGAATGTGCAGACCGCGGGCCGCGACGTCGGTGGCGACCAGCACGCTGATTTCCCCCTGGTGGAAGCGGCTGAGCAATTTCAGGCGTTTGTGTTGCGGCACGTCGCCGGAAAGCAGGGCCACCGTGAACCCATTGGCGGCCAGCAGGTCGGCGACGCGCGACGCGGCGTGGCGGGTGTTTACGAAGACGATCGCGTGGAACTCGCCGGCCTCGCGCAGGAGGTTGACCAGCAGCCGGTACTTGTCGGTGTCGGCTGGGTAATAGACCGTCTCGACGATATTACGAGCGGTGATTTCCTGGTCCTCGAAGCGCACCAGGTCCGGCTCGTTCATATGCTCGTAGGCCAGCTCGAGCACGCGCCAGCCAAGCGTCGCCGAAAACATCATGCTCTGCCGGCGGTCGGGCGGCGGCAGGCGGCGCAGCAGGAAGCGGATATCCTTGATGAACCCGAGGTCGAACATCCGGTCGGCCTCGTCGAGGACCAGCACTTCGACCCGTTTCAGATTGAATACCCGCTGCTGGAAATAATCGATCAAACGGCCCGGTGTGCCGATCAGAATATCGACGCCGGCCTCGATCGTCCGTCTCTGCTTGTCGTAATCGACGCCGCCGAACGCCAGGCCAAGGCGCAACCCGGTATCGGCGCCGAGCGCCTCGGCATCGCGGTGGATCTGCACCGCCAACTCCCGGGTCGGTGCCAGAATCAGCGCCCGCGGCTGGCCGCCGGTCTGTGTGGGGCGGGTCAGCAGGCGGTCCATGATCGCCAGCAAAAAGGCCGCCGTTTTACCGGTGCCGGTCCGCGCCTGGCCGGCCACGTCGCGACCGGCCAGTGCCCGCGGCAGGGCCTTGGCCTGGATCGGCGTGCAGCGTTCGAAACCGACGGTCCGCAGGTTGGCCAGCAAAGCGGGGTTGAGCGGCAGCGCGCTGAACGGCAGATCGCTGAGCGCCGCCTCGGCGGCTTCGCCGCGCTCGTGCAGCACGGCCTCAGGAGACGGTATCATCGCCGCCCCAAACCGGCGAAGCGTCCGCCCGGTGGGCTGAATAAAATAGGTAAAAGCACAATCTGCGAAGTGTAACAGACCCGCCCCCGAAAAGCAGAATCCACAACCCCCGCGCGCCCCGCCGGCAGCCGTTCGCCGGCCGGGCACAAAGTCCAAGCGGGACTTGACGCCGCCCCCGGCTGCCGCGACAATACACCCCCCGCAGCGGCGGATCGGCACTCCCAGTTCCCGGGTAGCTCAGTTGGTTAGAGCGGGTGACTGTTAATCACTAGGTCGGGGGTTCAAGTCCCTCCCCGGGAGCCATATCACCCAAGCGTCGTCCTCTGTAAAGAAAACTCCTTTTCATTCAGAGTTTCCGCCTGCCTGCCGGCAGGCAAGTCATGGATGGCTGGCCAGCCTGTCTGCGTGCGGCACGCACAGGCAGGCGAATCAAGCACGTCAGTGCTCGATTCAGCGAAGGAAATTGAAAGTCGCGCCTTTCAATTTCCGTGTTCTGAAATTCAATAGGACCGATCGTGAACCTCACTCTCCGCTGCCGGCTACGCCGGAATCGGGCAGCGGATGGATTTCATATTCCTTGAAGGTGATGCGTTCGTGGTGGATGAAATCCTGGAACAAGGCACGGGCTTCGACGTCGGTGGCAATATGATGCACGACGAGCAGATGTCCGGGTTCGAGCAGATCGAACACCCACTGCGTGTTGAAATGGTCGACTTTGCCGATCCAGCCGGGTTTGAAGGGTGTTGTGGAAACCAACTCGACGGTGCGCAGAAACGGCCCGGCCGGGTGGCGGGGATCGACGTGGACCTGCATTGCCAGATTCTCGGCCAGCCGGGCTTGCTTTTCGCCGGTCATAATCGAACGGGCGCCGTTGGGCACGGCAAAAACCAGCAAATCCCCTTCACGGCCCACTAGCCGGGCGTCGCGGGTGTCGAAACGAGCGAGCGATATCGTGACCGTACCGTCGTCATCGTCCGCTTTGCGGTGGGCGCGTTTTTTCTGTTGTTTGTGGAATTGCTTGAGGGCCCGTTTGTCCGGCGGCTGGCCGTCGACCGAAAGCAGTTCGGACTGCGCCGCCGCCGGACGCCGCCGATCGACCTGCAAAACCCGGCGCTCGGTTTTGTCGCCATCGGCCGATTCGATCTCCTGGATGAACACCAGCGCCGCACGGTCGGCATTGGCCAGCCACTCGCGGCTATTGGCCACGGCCTCGTCGAGCACGGCGATGGACGTCGGCGGCAAGCGAAGCGGTGTCAGCGTATCGGCGGCCAGCGCCGAGTGCAGCGCAAAAATACTACAAAAACCAAGCGCCGTGAGCCGCAGCATGGTATCGACACCGCCCAGTGAAGAGCCGCCATCGTACCACTATTGACCCTTGTGTCAAATGCGAACGATGAGGCGCCCCTCATTCCGGCTGCACCCCCACCACGGCCCTCGCAAGCGGGGAGTGAAAAACGACTTCGGTAATCGTGCCCCCATCTTAACCCAATAGTTGCATAAA
>JRYH01000040.1_pt1 | contig 46753 bp, 44 predicted proteins | sample 235351 | NCBI WGS metagenome assembly JRYH01 (sample SAMN03074221, study PRJNA261480) | activated sludge metagenome | biome: Wastewater Treatment Plant; feature: Wastewater; material: Activated sludge; isolation source: activated biomass of a wastewater treatment plant treating wastewater... ...
CAATCATCAACAATGTCAAACAGCAAATCGTCCGCCTGCAACGGTCAGACAAAAAAACGCCGCCGAAATCCTGACTAACATCAGGCGTATCCGACTGCGTCGTTGCCCATCTTATATAGACATCGGGGCAACGCCGTCAACAGGTAATTTTACAAAATTCAGAAGCGCATATTATATCTTTAACGCGCCCTTAATACAACTTTTATCTAATACTGGAATGTCGGATTGACGAAGCCGTAAAATAGGCGTCGAATATATCCTCATCACCATCCGAAGCGCGGCGACAGCGGACGGGAAACCTCATTCAAGACAATGAAGAAGATCGATCCATCAGACCATAAAGGCAAGCCGGGCGAGAGCGCGTCCGGCAAGGCGCCTGCCCCGCAGCCCGAGATCGGGCTTGCGCTCGGCAGCGGGGTGGCGCGCGGCTGGGCCCATATCGGCGTGCTGAAACGTCTGGAACAGGCGGGATTTCGCCCCGATTATCTCTGCGGCACATCGATCGGCGCGCTGATCGGCGGCATGTATCTCGCCGGCAAGCTCGACGCCCTCGAAGAATGGGCGCGCGGCATCGGCAGCTCCGGCCTCTTTCGTCTGCTCGATATCCGCCTGTCGGGAAGCGGCCTGATTTCCGGCAACAAGCTCTTTACGCTGCTTGAGGACAGCCTCGGCGACACCCGCATCGAGGACCTGCCCATCCCCTTCGCCGCCGTGACGACGGAACTCGGCACCGGCCATGAGATCTGGATCCGCGAAGGCAACCTGGCGCGGGCGATCACCGCCTCCTATGCGCTGCCCGGCCTCTTCTCGCCGCAGAAAATTGGCGGCCGCTGGCTGATCGACGGCGCGCTCACCAACCCGGTGCCCGTCTCGGTCTGCCGCGCCCTCGGCGCCCGGCTGATTGTCGCAGTCAATCTCAACGTCGATGTCTTCGGCCTGACCAATATCGGTGATACCGAAGCGGCCTTCATGGCGGGCGAGAATGGTAACGGGCTCACCGCCCACGCCCGCTCGCCGCTCAATCTGATGAAACGGCGGTTCTTTGACAAGGACGGCCCCGAGCCCAGCATCTTCGGCGTGATGATGTCCTCGCTCAATATCGTGCAGGACCGCCTCAGCCGCTCCCGCCTTGCCGGCGATCCGCCCGATATCACGATCGCGCCGCGGCTCGCCCGATTCGGGCTGCTGGAGTTCAACCGGGCCCCCGAGATGATTGCCGAAGGCGAGCAGGCCGTCGACCGCTCCCTCGATTTCCTGCATCAGGCGGCAGACGTTCTCGCCTGATCCGCGTCAGCCCGTGGCGATGTAATCGCGCAGCGCCTCCGCTTCGCGCTCCACTTCATCGATACGGCTTTTCACAACGTCACCGATGGAAATAAAGCCCACCAGCTCACCCTCATTGAGTACGGGGAAATGGCGTATCTTGTTCACCGTCATCAGGGCCATCACCCGGTTGACGGAATCATCGAGCCCGATGGTGATAAGATCCCGCGTCATCAGCTCTTGCGCCTGGAAATCGAGACAGCTCCCCCCTTTTTCGGCGAGCGCGTGAACGATATCCCGCTCGGATAGGATCCCCTGCAAATCGCCCGATTCGCCGACCACAACCACCGCACCGATCCGCCGCTTCTCAAGAATTGAAGCGACGGTTGAGATGCTGTCCGAGGGCGAGACCGAGATAACGTCGCGCCCTTTGACTTTGAGTATACCGGCTACATTCATCGCGACCTCCTTCTCCACTGCCGAACAGGCAGTAAGTTATATTCTTCTAATATATAGCAGAAGGGGCCCGGTTACTCAATCGGGCTGCGGGGCGGTGCGCGCGGGCAACAGTCGGGCTCACCGCATCGGGAAGGGCGGCGCCGGTTCGTCCTCATCTTCCGCATCGCGCAGGGGCGGCGCAATGACGATGGTCACCTCACCCTTGACGGCGCGATCCGAGAACTGCGCCGCCAGCTCCGTCAGCGGTCCGCGGGAGATATTTTCGAATTTTTTTGTCAGCTCGATGCAGACGGCGGCGGGACGATCGCCGAGAACCTCCGCTGCAACGCTAAGGACTTTTCCGACACGAAAGGGCGATTCGAAAAAGACGAGCGCGGAAGGAATTTCGGCGAATGTCGCGAAAAGCTTTCGCTGGCGGCCCGGCCGGCGGGGCAGGAAGCCGAGAAAGGTGAAGGCCGGAATGGGGAGACCGGCGACCATGAGGGCGGTAATCACCGCGCTCGGCCCCGGCAGCGCGACCACATCATAGCCTGCCTCGATAACGGCGGCGGCCATCCGCTGGCCCGGATCGCTTATTCCGGGCGCCCCCGCATCGGTCGTGATGCCGACCGATTTGCCATCGCGCAGCAGCGACAGGATGCGGCCAACGGCCCGCTCCTCATTATGCGCATGGCAGGCGAAAATGATCGGCGGGCTCGCAAGGCCGTGCCGCTCGAAAATCTTGCGGGTATGGCGCGTATCCTCGCAGGCGAGCGCATCGACAGACTGCAATATTCGAAGCGCCCGGAGGGAGATATCCTCAAGGTTGCCGATCGGAGTCGGAATGAGATAAAGCGCCGGGCCGGCCTGATCTTCTGCATCGGTCATGACTGCCGACTAACCATATTCCGCCCGCGCGCGCAACGTCTTCCGCGCGCAAGCTCAAAAAGTCGAGAAAACCTGCTCGCGCAGCCACTGGCTGATCAGCGTCTGATCCGTGGTGACATGCCAGTAAAGAAAGAGATCGAGATTGGGCACGGTGAGTGGCAGCGGAAAAGTCCGGCAATCATACATACCTGTCATCTGCACCGGCGCCGTGACCGCAAGATCGACGGCATCGATCATGTGAAACGCCGCCTGGTAATGCTGCAGCCGAACGCTGACGTTGCGCGAGAGGCCTTGCCGCTCGAGCTCGATATCCACGATCCCGCCGCCGCGCGAGCGCGACGAGACGAGGATATGCGTCATGCCGAGATAGTCCTCAAGCGTGATTCTGTCGCGGTCCGCGAGCGGATGGCGGCGGCCGACCGCACAGACATGCGCCTCCGAGACCAGCTTGCAGTGCTTGAGCTGCGAACTCGCAAGAAGCGGGATATCCAGCGCGAAATCAATCTCGCCAAGCGACAGCCGCCGGGCAATGGACTGGCGCGGCACGCTCAACGTCTGCACCTTCAACTGCGGCGCAAGGCGGGAAAGCCTCTCAAGCAGGCGCGGCAGTAAAATTGTTTCCCCGACATCGCCAACGGCGATGCGGATGGTCTTGTCGCAGGTTAGCGGATCAAACTCGGCGTCCGCATCAATCCCTGCCTGCAGAAGCCGGAGCGCCTGCCGGACCGGCCCGATCATGCGCTGCGCCATCGGTGTCGGATTCATCCGCTTGCCGGCGTGAATAAACAGCGGATCATCGAGGCGGTCACGCAGGCGCGCGAGCGCGTTGCTGACCGCCGGCTGCGTCACATTCAGGGTGCGTGCGGCAAGCGTCAGATTTCCGTGCGTATATATCGCCTCAAATGTCAGGAACAGATTGAGATCTAGCTGATTGAGCCGCATGTCGCATCCATCAGAAATCTGAATAGTCAATTATCACAGAAATAAACTTCAATGATCCTATCGTTGCCCCTATCCTGTCAGGAGAGCCTTCAGTTTACAATAAGGACCAAATAACATGGATTTTACCTTCTCTGACAAAGTTGCCGATCTTGCCGCACGCCTTGAGAGCTTCATGGAAGCCCATGTGTATCCTGCGGAGAAAGAATACCACGACTATGTGGAAAAGTCCGCGAACCGATGGACTATTCCGCCGATCATGGAGGAGCTGAAGAAGAAGGCCCGCGCGGAGGGGCTGTGGAACCTGTTCCTTGCCGAGTTTGAGGATTACGGCGCAGGCCTTACCAATCTTGAATATGCGCCGCTTGCCGAGATTATGGGCCGCTCGCTGATCGGGCCGGAAGTATTCAACTGCAATGCCCCCGACACCGGCAATATGGAACTGCTGGCCCGCTACGGATCCGCAGAGCAGAAACAGAAGTGGCTGATCCCGCTGCTGAACGGCGAGATTCGCTCCGCCTTCGCGATGACGGAGCCTGCCGTTGCCTCGTCGGATGCGACCAACATCCAGTCCACGATCACGCGCGATGGCGATGAATATGTCATCAATGGGCATAAATGGTGGACCACCGGCGCACCCGATCCGCGCTGCAAAATCCTTATCGTGATGGGCAAGAGCAACCCCGACGCACCGCGCCATACGCAGCAGTCGCAGATTCTCGTCCCGACCGATACCAAGGGCGTCAATATCAAGCGCCCGCTAAAAGTGTTCGGCTCGGACGATGCGCCGCACGGGCATGCCGAGATTATTTTCGACAACGTGCGCGTCCCCGCATCCAACCTGATCGGCAACGAAGGCGACGGGTTTGCCATCGCGCAAGGGCGGCTTGGCCCGGGCCGCATCCATCACTGCATGCGGCTGATCGGCTGCGCCCAGCGCGCGCTCGAAATGATGTGCCAGCGCGCCGAAAGCCGCGTCGCCTTTGGCAAGAAGCTGAGCGAACAGGGTTCAGTGCGCGAGGATATCGCCCGTTCCATCTGCGAGATCGAGCAGGCCCGCCTGCTGACCCTGAAGGCCGCCGCGCGCATGGATGAGGTTTCCTACAAGGAAGCGCGCGACCTCATTGCCATGATCAAGATCATCGCGCCGACCATGGCCCAGACGGTCATCGACCGGGCGATCCAGCTGCATGGTGCTATGGGCCTCTCTCAGGACACCTTTCTCGCCGAAGCTTTTGCCTACGCCCGCACCGTCCGTCTCGCCGACGGGCCGGACCAGGTGCATATGGCCTCGCTCGGCAAGCAGATTGTCCGCCGGTATGCCAGCTGAGAGCGGCATGAATGACACTGCGGAGGGTTTTTCGAAACCCTCCGACTTTCTGCCGCTCCTGCCCTTTGGGGAGCTTCCGAGTTAAACGCGGTTCACGCCTCGACCCGCAGCGATCGCCTTTGATCGCTCAGCCCGTCGTCCGCCGCCGGACGAGGAAACGCTGCTCCCCCTCCATGACCAGTTCGCGCCGCTGATTGTGAATGGTCGATTTGATCGTCACGACGCCGGTCGTCCGCTGCGGCTTCAGATCAGTGATGACAAGTTCCGGATAGACGGTATCGCCGCAATAGACGGGGCCGAGGAAGCGTGACGACTGGTCGATAAAGGCAACCATCGCCTCACCCAGCACATGCGGGAAGAGGCCTGCGCCCGGCGCCGACTGGATCAGCACCTGAAAACCATGCGCCAGCAGTTCCGGATGCCCCTGCGCGCGGCAGTATTCAACATCATAGTGAATCGGATGATTGTCACCAGAAGCTAGCTGGAAGGCCGCGAAATTTGCATCGCGCAACGTCCGCGAGGGGATATAGAAGCGCTGACCGACCGTCAGATCCTCAAAATAGCTGGCCTCGGCATATTTATGATTATCGGGGTTAAACTGGCTTTCGGTCATGGGGTCCCTCGCTTGCTGATCAAGTCTTGTTGTTATCCGCATTTCTTTAACGGCGGCGGTCCGCTATACTTAGAACTCCTGTCACTGTAACACAAGGAGTTAGGTATGAAAGGCGACAGCGCCATTATCCGGCACCTCAATGTGATCTTGAAAAACGAGCTCACCGCCATCAACCAGTATTTCCTGCACGCCCGGATGCTGGAAGACTGGGGGCTTAAGGAACTCGGTGAGAAGGAATATCACGAATCCATCGACGAGATGAAGCATGCCGACAAGCTGATCAAGCGCATCCTCTTCCTGGAAGGGCTGCCGAACCTGCAGGACCTCGGCAAGCTGATGATCGGCGAGGACGTAAAAGAGATTCTCGAATGCGATCTCAAGATGGAGCGTGCAGGCCATACCGATCTCAAGGCCGCCATCAAGGCCTGCGAAGAGACGCAGGATTACGTCTCGCGCAGCCTGCTGATCGACATCCTTGATTCGGAGGAAGAGCATATCGACTGGCTGGAAACCCAGCTTGGCCTGATCTCAAAGATGGGCCTGCAGAATTACATCCAGTCGCAAAGTTCGTAACCGCCGGGCAGCGATTTCAGAAAAATCCGGACGCCGTGTTAACGCTATTGACAATTATTCGCACGAATTATAGTTTCTGAGAATGATTGGCATTTTTAAGAGCGAATGGGCGTTAAATGTATATTTGTCTTTGTAACGGATTTACGGATCGCGACGTCAAAAGCGCGGTTGCTTCAGGCGCCCAGCGCATCGCCAACGTCTACGAAACTTTAGGCGGCGCCCCTCAGTGCGCAAAATGCTGCACCAATATCCGTGACATCATTCGCGAGAGCATGACCGAGGGAACAGCCGGCGTTCGCCGCTGAACGAATCCGCAAGGACCGTTTCCGATTCGCATTCCCTGATTCTATTTTTTGGAAAAATCAGAAGAAATTGCCCTCACCCCATAGGGGCGAGGGAACAGTCTCTTACATGGCCTTATTATTGATTTCAGCCTTGGCCTCGGCGTACTCTTTTTTCAAGCGATCGACAAACTCTCTCACGCTCGTGACAGTCTTGACGCTGCCTATTCCTTGCCCGGAACCCCAAATGTCTTTCCAGGCTTTTGATTTCCCGGTTCCCCCGCTGCCGAAATTCATCCGGCTTTTATCTGATTCGGGGAGATTGTCCGGGTCCAGTCCGGCTCTGATGATGCTCGGACGCAGATAGTTGCCGTGAACGCCGGTGAAGCTGGCCGTATAGTGGATATCTTCACCCGTGCTTTCCACGATCATATTTTTATAGTCTTCGACCGCATTGGCTTCCCTGGTCGCGATAAAGGCGCTGCCCATATAGGCGAGATCCGCGCCCATCGCCTGGGCGGCGAGAATGGAGCGCCCGTTGGAGATCGCACCCGAGAGGGCGATCGGGCCATCGTAGAACTGCCGCACTTCGGAGACGAGGGCAAACGGGCTGAGGCGCCCGGCATGGCCGCCGGCGCCTGCGCAGACGAGAATAAGCCCGTCCACGCCAACCTCGAGCGCCTTCTCGGCATGGCGGATCGTCGTCACGTCATGCAGGATAATGCCGCCATAGGAGTGGATTTCGTCAACAATCTCGGTCGGCGCGCGGAGGCTGGTGATGATCACCGGCACCTTGTGCTTCACGCAGAGCGCGACATCTTCATCGAGCCGGGAGTTTGACTTGTGAACGATCTGGTTGACCGCGAAGGGCGCCGCCTTCTTATCGGGGTTGGCCGCCGCGTAAGAGGCAGTCTCGCTTTTGATCTGATCAAGCCACTCGTCGAGTTGGGAGATGGGGCGCGCGTTCAGCGCGGGAAACGATCCGACAATGCCTTCCTTGCACTGCGCGATCACCAGGTCGGGGCCCGACACGATGAACATCGGCGATGCAATTACCGGGAGCGAAAGACGCCCTTCCAGAACACTCGGCATTGACATGTCGCAGCTTGTCTCCCCACAACGGTTAGAAAAGAATCGCCAGGCCCGGATCTTTGCGCCCAGTTACCCGGCTTGGCCAGTTTAGTAGCATTATTTTTCAAAGATGACAAATTGTCATTATTGACAAAATTTCATTTTTTTCTTTCGCAACTGCAGCAATATTACGAAAATTCGTTATAAAACATTAGATTATTACTCATAAGCGAATTATAAAAAAAAATACACCTGACTGTTTTTATCTATCCCTGTCGCCCGGAGCAGCGTTGAAATCGGCATTTCCTGTCCGCCGCCCTGTTCTCGCCGCCGATTCACCAGTTTTTTCGCGTAGAATCACCCGTTCGGAAAATATTTCCTGGTCACGGCGACGTTCTTGCCGCCCCGGCAATGCTGCGACGCACAATGATGCGGGCGTTTTAGCGACGTCGCCGCGAAATTCCGCCCCCGTCACTTCCCCTTCATCTGGCATGAAGACTGCATATCGCTGTCACAGGTTTATTTGTTAAGTGGAGAGAGCTGTGTTGCAAGCAGGTACACTGGACGGCGAGGCCCGTGGCAGAGGTATTGAAAAACGTCGCGCATTCCGGATTTCCAATCCGGTATTGAGCGTCGAGATCGCAGGGCGCCGCTATTCGACCGTCAACTGGTCCCTCGACGGGTTGCTTTTGAACGGGTTGCCCGGAGGAGCGGAGGTTGACATGCCCGTAGACGGCATCATGGGTCCGATCGGCGCGGCCGAGATGTGCCGCTTCGCCGGCAAAATTGTCCGGCTCGATGCTGCCGGCATGACGACCGCCATCGAGCTTGATGAGAAAAGCGCAGACGTCGCCGCCCTGCTGCCGCTCTGGGTCCTGAAATACGGCGCCCGCTGAAGCTGCTCGTCGAACTTGACAATTTGCGAATATAATCCCTAATCTCTCGGGCATATGCCGGGAGACCGGTATTCCTCGACCAGCGTGACGGAAGAGACCGGCCCTGCCGGCGCCGAAGGAGCAACCGCCCCGGAAACTCTCAGGCCCAGGTACCGTCACGAATGAGGACTCTGGAGAGAATGCCGCGAAAGGCGCGCGGCGTCACCGAAGGGGTAAGCCGGATGTCCGGCGCAATCTTTCAGGTACCCGGACAGAGGGGGCATTCCGAGCAACGCGTCGAGGTCCGACGCAGGAAAAGGGGTGCCCGCGATGCCAGACGACAAACGACCTCTCATACAAGGCGCCGGGGCCGCGCCGCCGGGCGCGGGCAAGGACGTGACGTCACAGCTCGATGTCAACATCAGCGTCACCGATCTTTATACGATCGGCATCGGCCCCTCGAGTTCGCACACGGTCGGGCCGATGCGCGCCGCCAGGCGGTTCGTCGACCAGCTCGAAGCCGAGAGCCTTCTGGATGAAACGCACAGCCTCCGCGTCGAGCTTTACGGCTCCCTCGCGCTCACGGGCCGCGGGCACGCCACCGATACCGCCATTCTGCTCGGCCTGGAAGGGGCGCAGCCGTCACTGATCGACCCCGATGACATTGCGCCAAGAATAGCCGCGATCCGGCTGAGCGGCAGCATCGCGCTGAAAGGAAAGCGCTCCGTCCCCTTTCATGAGGTGGAATCACTGCTTTTTCTGAAAGACCAGCGCCTGCCTGAGCATGCAAACGGCATGCGTTTTCTGGCGTTCAATGAACGCCGCGAGCAATTGTTTGAGAAAGATTATTTTTCAGTCGGCGGCGGCGCGGTCGTCTCGCGGGAGGAGGGCGACCGGGAGGAGACGCGCGGCCATAACATCCGCCTCCCCTACCCCTTTACCTCGGGTGAAGAACTGCTCGCGATCGGCCAGCGCGAGGGGCTTTCCATCGCCGATATCATGCGCGCCAATGAGCAGAGCTGGCGATCGGATGCGGAGACCGGTGCCTTTCTCGATTCGGTTGCCGACGCGATGATGGACAGTATCCGGCGCGGCTGCATGGCGGACGGGATGCTGCCGGGCGGCCTTAAAGTTCGCCGCCGGGCGGGCGCGCTTTATCGCGAACTGATGGACAACCCCGAGCGCGCCTCGCGCGATCCGCTGACCGTGCTCGACTGGGTCAATCTCTACGCGCTCGCCGTCAATGAAGAGAATGCGGCGGGCGGGCGCGTGGTGACGGCGCCGACGAACGGCGCGGCCGGCGTCCTTCCCGCCGTGCTGAAATATTATCTCCGCTTCTGCCCCGGCGCGGGCCGCGAGGGCGGCCGCAATTTCCTGCTGACCGCCGCGGCGATCGGCTGCATCTATAAGAAGCGGGCGAGCATTTCAGCGGCGGAAATGGGCTGTCAGGGCGAAGTGGGTGTTGCCTGTTCGATGGCGGCGGGGGCATTGACGGCCGTCCTCGGCGGCACCAACGAGCAGGTGGAGAATGCGGCAGAGATCGGGATGGAGCATAATCTCGGGCTGACCTGCGATCCGATCGGCGGCCTTGTCCAGATTCCCTGCATCGAGCGCAACACAATGGGGGCCATGAAGGCGATCAACGCCTGTCGCCTTGCCCTCTCCGGCGACGGCCATCATGTCGTCTCGCTCGATGAGGTGATCGAAACCATGCGCCAGACGGGCGTCGATATGCTCAGCAAATATAAGGAGACATCGCAGGGCGGGCTTGCCGTCAATGTCGTCGAATGCTGAGCCGGCGCGTTACTCGTCCCGCGTCAGCGCCTTCTGGATATTGAGCGGCAGCGCGAAGGCGGCCTTGTGCACTTCGGGCGTATAGTAATCGGTGCTGATCCCGGCCTCGACATAGCGTGCCGCGAGCGTTGAGAGGCTCACCTTTCGAAGGCTCGCATCATCCGTCGCCCAGCCATAGGCCATGATGCCGCCGACGTAGCTCGGGATCGCGGCGAGATAGAAGCTGACATCCTGAAAAAGTCGTCCAAGCCGCTGATAGCTGGTGCGGAGCTCCTCTTCCTGAACGAAGGGAACGCCATTCTGCGTGATAATCACGCCGCCGGGTGTCAGGCAGCTTTTGCAGTCGGAGTAGAATTCCTGCGTATAGAGGACTTCGCCCGGACCATGCGGATCGGTGCTGTCGATGATGATGACATCCCACGTCTCGTCCGTCTCCTTGACGAACTTGCAGCCATCGGCGATCACCAGATCAAGGCGCGGATCATCGAAGGCGCCGCCCGAGACGCTCGGCATATATTTCCGGCTGAGCTCGACTACCGTGCGGTCGATATCGACCATGGTGACCGCAATATCGCGATATTTCATGAGCTGACGCGCCGCACCGCCATCACCGCCGCCGACGATCAGGGCGCGCCGGGCATTGCCATGGGCCAGCATCGGGACATGCACGAACATCTCGTGATAGATAAACTCGTCCTTCTCAGTCGTCTGCACCGACCCGTCGAGGGACATCACCCGCCCGAAGTTCTTGTTCTCGAAAATCATCAGGTCCTGCAGGTCGGTCTGGTCGCGATAGAGGATCTTGTCGACCTTGAGCGCGAGGTTGACGCCCGAATGCAGGCCCTCGTCAAAGAGTTGCATCAATTGACGATACCCCGCTTGATTTCGTTAAGGTGAACCGTCTCCGGCCGGAAAGCATCGCGCAGCACCGCCACCGCCTTATACGGGTCGGCCCGGCCGCACATGAAGATATCGAGCGCCATATAGCCGCGCTCCGGCCAGCTGTGGAAACTGACGTGGCTTTCCGCCAGCACCGCGACACCGGAAAGGCCGTTCGGCTCGAACGCATGAATATGGATGTGCAGGAGCGTCGCCCCCGCCGCATCGATGGCTTTGACAAGCGCGGTTTCGATCAGCTCCGGATCGTTGAACCCCTCGCTGCCCCACAAATCGACGATCAAATGCGTTCCGGCGTAGGTCAGCCCGTCTTTATGGATAAAGTAGTCGAGCCGTTCCTCTGACGCCACCTCCGGCGAAATTATTCTTTCGTCATCCTCGAGCATCTTTCCCGCGAATGCCTCCTTCAATCCCAGTCCAAAAGGTGCCGCGTTATCGCCGAGATGCCCGCCAAGTGCAAGGGAAAAGTGCCCCCGCCTTTTGTGTTTTCGAGGCGCAGCGCTTCATGTTAAGGATGATCTCCTTGTTCTGAAATGGGGAAACGCGATGCGCCATATCAAACCCGCCGACTTCACCGGAGAGAAAGCCTGGGACGCGCTGGACATCGAAAAAATCGCCAATGCGACGGTCCGCCTGCACTGGACGGACAAGCCCTATATCTGGCACGTCAATGACGGGGCGGAGGTTTTTGTCCTGCTTGATGGCCGCGTCGATATGCATGTTCGCCTCGGCGGCACGAAGAAAATAATCCGGCTCGAGCCCGGCGACATTTTTCACGCCGAAGCCGGCGACGAGCATAAGGCCGTCCCGCTGACAGAGGCGCGCATTCTTGTAATCGAGACCGAAGGCAGTATCTGACCGCGAACGGCGATATCGCTGCGAGGCCGTCTGCCTGCCATCGCGCGGCGGTTGTTTTTGTCGCCGCGCGCCCCACATACAGAGTAAATCGGGCGCCAAAGATTGGGGAATATCATGATCAAAGGACTGCACCACAATGCCTACCGATGCCGCAATTCGGAAGAGACACGGGCATTCTACGAGGATTTTCTGGAACTGCCGCTCGCCGATGCGCTGATCATCCGGACGACGAAAACCGGCCGCAAGGCGGAGGTGCTGCACACTTTCTTCCGCATGGGAGACGGCTCCTTCCTCGCGTTCTTTGAAGCGCCGGACGAGCCCTTCGAATTCAAGGAGCAGCGCGACTTCGATCTGCACATCGCCCTTGAAGTGGACATGGACACCCTCCACAGAATGTTCGCCAAGGGCAAGGAAGCCGGCATCGAGACGCGCGGAATATCCGATCACAACTTTATTCAGTCGATCTATTTCCGCGATCCAAACGGCTATGTCATCGAGCTCACGGCAAAAATCCCCGAAAAGACGCCGGCGCCCGACGTCGCCGAAAGGCAGGCGCGCGAGATGCTGGATGAATGGAATAAAGCGCGCCTGACGGCCTGATAACGCCACATTCCCCTTTTTCCGGTTGTCGGCGAGACAGCTTTGCCCATATTGTGGCAATCGTCGCTCTGGAGGGGGATGTCGATGAAGTTCAAAAGCTATCGTATGGTCAGCCTGCTGGCGCTGTTTTGTCTCGGGCTGGCGCTGCCGGCGGCCGGTGATGATCGTTACATCGGATATTATTACCCGGCGCCGGCGGAAATCGAGACCTATTGCGGCCGCATTCCCGTCCTTGACGGGATGGACAAGCGCAAGCGTGTCGGCTTCGTCATCGGCCTCAAGGATGGCGCGGCCAGCGTTCCTTACGAAGTCCCCTTCTCCATTTTCGTCAAAGGCGGAAACGCGGAGAAGCTGATTATCGTCGCCAAGCGCGAAGGCTATCTCAATTCCATCTACCGCGTCCGGGCTCTGCTCGCGGAGCTCACCAGCAACGCGCGGACGATGCCGATTTTTGAGGATACCGGCGCGCCCGAAGAACTGACCTTCCTCGACCTGCTGGCGTCTCTCGAATTTAGAAGTATCACGGTCAGTGACGGCGCGGCCTTCACGCACCAGATCAGGATGCATCCCGTTTCAGCAGCAAATTGCCAAAGCAGCCAAAGCGGTTAAGGGCGACGCAGCCCTTGAGCGCGTCATCCCCGAACGTGGAGAGGCAATGACTGCGATTTATCGTGGCTTTCGCCCCGACCTGTGCTTAGAATTAGTGCGAAATCAACAACCATCAACGAAGGAATAATAAAGATGCCCGTTAATGTAATCGCCCATATCACCGCAAAACCCGGCAAGCGGGAGGAAGTTCTTGCCGCCTTCAAGGCGAATGTGCCTGCGGTGCTCGCCGAGAAGGGCTGCATCGAGTATAACGCCGTCATCGACATGGAAGGCGTCGGCAGCTGGCAGGCGAAACTCGGAGAGGACAGCTTCGCCGTCATCGAGAAATGGGAGACGATGGACGATCTGATGGCCCATGCGGCCTCCGCGCACATGAAGGCTTACGGCGCCAAAACCAAGGACCTGCTCGACAAGCGCGTGATCCACATTCTGCAGTCTGTCTGATTGCCGCGATGCGCCGCCATGCCAACTCGCTTGTCCTGACGGCGCTATCCGCACTCCTCCTCCTGACACCCGTCCCCGCCGCAAAGGCGGAAGCTGACGCCCCGCCCGCCGAGATCAATGTTTTCGAAGCGCCCCTGATGGCGGAGATGCTGGATCATGTCTTTCGGGTGCTGAAGGCCGGCAGGTTCGTTGAGGCGGAAGAGGCGATGCGCGCGTTCACGGCGCGCTTTCCCGATCAGGCGCAAGGCGAATATCTGCTCGCGACAATTCTCGCCGTGCGCGGCAAAAAGGCGGACGCGCTCGCGATGCTGTCCGCCGCAGTGACGCATGGCTTTCGTGACGCCGCCCTGCTGCAGCGGGACGCCAATCTCGATCCGATTCGGGATGAGCCGGAATTTACCGATATCGCCGAGCGTATCCTGAACAGCCCGGCTCCGGAACGGCGCACGATGACGCACAGTGTGCCCGGCGTCATTCACGACGGCATCGCGCCGGTTGAGAGCGAAAATACCTCCGCCTTGCCACGTTTTCACACCCTCTTCACCGAGTTTGAACCGCCACGCGAAACAGGGGCTAGAGTCGTACAGACGACGGGTGACGCCGTCGCGGACCGGCTCAACCTCTGGTACAAGGAAGGACGCGCTGCCGGCAATGCGGGCGATCTCTATGACAACCGCGATCATCAGCATTCTTTATTGCCGCGCGACGCCTATCCGCAGCTTTCCCTCACCCGGTACGGCGAGGACGCGCGGGACGCCGGGGTCGACTATGGGCTGAATAATAAAATTCTCTTCAACCGGGTCACCTTCGGCAATTCGTCGACGGCCGTGACCGGCGGCGCGTTCTGGCGCAGTCAGGCGCGCCTCGCGCTGACTGATCCCGCCGGCGTCGGCCACCTCTTCCTGCAATATATCCGCAATCATCTTTATGTATATCCGGCGGTATCGGACTATGATCCGGCCGCAGGCGATGTTCTGACGGCAAACTCGCCCTACATGATCATCTCGAACGGGCGGTCAGGGTCCGACCAGCCGTTCCTTCATGCCATCGCCAGCATCCTTGCCGCCTTCCGCCCGGAGGTGAAGGCGCATCTTGCGGCGCATAACCTGATTGCGCCGACAGTCCAGATGCTGCTGCGCCAGGGTCAGGCGACGGTCAAAACATCGGCGGACTACCTCACCTACAAGGCGCATCCGCCTGTCTTCGATGCCGCAAACATCGATCTTCTTCGCATGATCGAGGCGGCGCAGGCGCTTACTATCGACGAGGTTCCGCCGATGGTGATGCTGGAGGTTCTGAAAGAAGATGGACCCCGTCCCGGCATCGATGATTTCAGCCGCTTTCGAAGCGAGGCACTCCACACGACGCCCGGGCTGATCACGCGCGCGGTCCGCTCGGCCGCCTATCGCAAGACCATGACCGTCAGCGCCGCAAAGACGGAGATCCCGCCTGGGCAAACGCTCTCCTATCACTGGACCGTGCTCCGCGGAGATCCGACCGGGATTCGCATCACACCGAAAAACAGCACCGGCAGCATCGTCGAGATCAGCGTGCCGTGGCATGCCCCCTTTGCGGCGCCGGAGCGCCCCGACCTCACAACAGCCCGGGTGGAGATCGGCGTCTTTGTCCATAACGGCAGGAATTATTCGGCGCCGGCATTCATCAATTTCCTCTATCCCGCCAATCAGCATCGGCGCTACGATGACGAAGGGCGCCTCCTTTCCATCGCGCATGACGGCGAGGAGACGGCGGGCAACTACATTGACCCGCAGGTGTTCGCACGCCGGCACTGGCGCGATGACTACAGCTACGATGCGGAAGGGGCGCTCATCGGCTGGCAACGTTCCGGCCACGGACAGGAGGAGAGCTTTACCCGTGACGGCGCGCTGATCGTGGCGCGAGATACGCTCGGCCGGGCGGTGCGCGCGGAGAGGGTGACCTACCCTCTCGCCAAGGATGCGGAAGGGCTGCCCGTCATCCGCATGGAGCGAACGGGGCAGTTCCTGATATATGAATATGCGGGCGACGGCGACCGCATCGGCCGCCCCCGCCCGCAGTAATTTTTCCTAGAAACCGATGTGCGAGCCGCCATCGATCGTGAGATGTTGTCCGGTGACGTAACTTGACGCGTCGGAGAGCAGGAAACAAACGCTCTTCACCACTTCCTCGGGCGAGGAGAAGCGCTGCAGAACGACCTGCGACATATAGGAATCGCGGAATTTGTCCGAGCGGATGGTTTCCGTCATCTCCGTCTCGACAATGCCGAAGCAGGCGCTGTTGACGCGGATCCCATAGCGTCCCCATTCCTTCGCCGCACTCATGGTAATGCCGAGCACGCCGGCTTTCGCCGCACCATAGTTGATCTGCCCAATGGTGCCGCGCCGGCCCGCGATAGAGGAAATATTGACGATCGAGCCCGGATTCTTGTCACCGTCATTGGCCCGCTCGATCATATGACGCCCGACAGCCTGCAGGCAGTAAAAGACACCACTCAGATTGACATCAATCACCTGCTGCCAGGTTTCGACCGGCATTTTGTTGATCATCGCCGCCCGCACAATACCGGCGTTGTTGACGAGGCCATGAACCGCGCCGCTCGAGGCGACGGCTTTATTCACCATATCCTGGACGAACCCGGGATCGGCAACGCTGCCGACATGTACCTCGGCATTCCCCGCGCCGAGCTTCTCGGCGACGACTTCGAGTTTGTCGCCCTGAACGTCGACGAGGATAGCCCGCCCGCCGAGCTTGACGATCAGATCGGCGGCCGCCTCGCCCACCCCCTGGCTTGCGCCGGTGACGATAATATTGCGGCCTTCCATTGACATGGGATTAATCATCTGCATTTCCCTTTTGTTGTATTCTTCATTTTTTGAAAGGATTAAGGGGCTCAGGCGGGTGCGCATCGGACGCCCGGAGCTGTCTGCATTTGAGACCCTGCCTTGATGCTCATACGAGGGCAAATCCTGTTCTTGTCATCCATACTGTGCCGCGGGGGAGAACGTAGCAAAGCAGGCCGGGATGATCAATGCCGACGTGAAAGTGATATTTCCCGCGCCGCGCGCACGAATGGCGCCGCGAAAGAATAAAGTCAGGAGAATTTTTATTGAACGAGGGGGAAAATGGTGGCTCCTCCCAGACTCGAACTGGGGACACATGGATTATGATTCCACCGCTCTAACCAACTGAGCTAAGGAGCCTCCATCGGACCCGGCCGCCGCACTGTGGCCCGGTCCGCCGAAGCCCGGTTTTTAGGGTTTTTAGAAAGCCCTGTCAAGCAAGGAAATAACAATTAAACGGCAGCCTGCCGCATCGCCTCAACAAGATCAAACGGCGCTTCCGTTCCCGCGATCCAGCCACCGCCAAGCAGCCGATCGCCCTTATACATGACACAGGCCTGCCCGGCTGAAACGCCGCCTTCGGGCGTTACGAGCTGTACCTCGGCCCAGCCATCGCCCGTCCCGAACACGGTCGCCGGCATCGGCTCCTGCGTCGAGCGGAGCTTGACCGAAATGTCCGTGCCCGCCATGTCGAGCGGGCGATCACCGATCCAGTTGACCTCGCGAAGAGTGACGCGCGCCACGAGCAGCGCCTCCGGCGGACCGACAATGACCCGGTTTCGCGCCGGATCGATCTGCACGACATAGAGCGGCACGCCGGTCGCGATGCCAAGGCCGCGGCGCTGGCCGATGGTGTAGTTGATAATGCCCGTATGGCGGCCAAGCACGGTGCCGTTCAGATCGACGATGTCGCCCGGAACGGCGGCGCCGGGGCGCAGTCTTTCAATCACGCTCGCATAATTGCCATTCGGGACGAAGCAGATATCCTGGCTTTCCGGCTTGGCGGCGACCGAAAGATTGTATTTATCCGCCAATGCCCGCGTCTCCTCCTTGGTGAGATCACCGAGGGGAAAACGCAGATAATCGGCCTGCTCCTGCGTCGTCGCAAAGAGGAAGTAGCTCTGGTCCTTGAGGCTGTATTTGCCGCGGTAAAGCCGCGCCCGTCCCCCCACCACCTCGCGGCGGATGTAATGGCCGGTGGCGAGCGCCCGCGCGCCGAGATCCTTCGCCGTCGCCAGAAGATCGTTGAATTTCACCGTCTGGTTACAACGCACGCAGGGGATCGGCGTCTCGCCGCGAAGGTAGCTGTCGGCGAACTCCTCCATCACCTGGTCGCGAAACCGGCTCTCATAGTCGAGGACATAATGGGGAATACCGATGGCATCGGCAACACGGCGGGCATCATGAATATCCTGCCCGGCGCAGCAGGCGCCCTTTTTCTGCACCGCGACGCCATGATCGTAAAGCTGCAGGGTGATGCCGACGACATCATAGCCCTGATCTTTCAACAGGGCAGCCGTCACCGAGCTGTCGACACCGCCCGACATGGCGACGACGACACGGGTATCTTCCGGCGCTGCATCAAATCCTAATGAATTCATTTCCGGCAATATAAACCGCGCCGCTCAATATGCAAGAGCGCGTCTTGCCGCACCGGTCAGAGGAAATTCAGCAGGCTTGTCCGGTTGATCGAACTCAGAACGCTGTAAGAGATATCCAGCGCGAACTGGCGCTGGTTCAGATTGGTGATCGCTTCGGCGGCGTCCACATCCTCGATATCGCTGATGAAGATCTTTGTCTGGCTGATCTGCTGGGCCAGCGCCTCGGAGGCATCTTCGATCGTGCGCTGGCTGAGCCCGTTTTCACCGCGGCGGACGGCAAGATTGTCGATCATGGTTTCAATACGGGCGATCTCGCCAACCAGAAACGCCTGATCCTCCTGCGATATCGGGGCCGCAAAGCCGTTTGACGGGCCTGTCGGCACGGGCGCGGTTGTCGGCACCGTGCCGTCCGCCCAGAGCGCAAGACGTTGCAGCACGGTCATCATTTCGAGACCGATATCCTCGGCCAGCATGCCAACCTCCAGCGTCCGGTTTTCATCGATGCGAACCGACGCTTTGAGATCGTTGTTCTGAAAGATATCCGTGGGCGGCTGGCTCGCGGCGCGAAGCTCGGCGAGCGTGGAGATACCGACCGGCGGAACATCCGCATTCGATCCCGCAAAGAGATAGCCTTCGGTATTGCGGGCATTGAGGAAATTCTGCACCGATTCGAACGCCCCCTCGATGGTCGAGAGAAGCCCCTGCGGCGAGGATGAGCTGATCGCCGACATGACGGCGCCGCGAAGATCTCCCCCCGCCTTCTCCATGCCGGAGAGCGACTGGTCGTAATGGGCAAGCCGGTTCATCACCTTGCCGTTGTTCGCGGCATGCTGTTCAAGGCGGGCGAGCAGGGATTTCGAGCCGGCGAGGCTCGAAACATCCATGTGAATATCTTTATAATATTCCGCCTTGTGTCCGGTCGAGACCTGCCGCTGGGCGCTCGCGACATTGTTCTGCGCCTTCAGCATTTCATTGATGAGCGACTGGTTCTGCTGAAAGGTTGAAATACGTGTCATGGCTTTTCTCCTACACGAGGTTTACCAGAACGTCATACATCTCGCGCGCGGTCGTGATGATGCGCGCAGAGGCGTTATAGGCGTTCTGAAACACGATGAGATTGGCGAGCTCTTCATCCATATTGACGCCCGAGACTTCCTGCAGGCGGTTATGGAACTCCGTTGCGAGCGCCGAGCGATCATTGTGCAGACTGTCGGCGCGGGCCGCATCGAGCCCCGCTTTCGCAAGGATCTGCGCGGCGTAATCGCCAAGCGATACCGTGGAGCCGGTCAGCCCGCCGATGGTCGGAAAGGCGATGGAGGTTGTTGCGATTTCCTGAAAGGCGAGCGCGCCACGATTATCCGCAACTGTGATGGCGGGCGTGCCGCCGGCATCGATCCGCGCGGTCGCAAGAAGCGCAGGGTTCGCATCGATCAGCGGATTGACCGAAAAGCCGAGGCCCGCATCGGCGGGAAAGCGCAGCCCGACGCCAAACATTTCGGAGAAGGTCACGGGCGTTGCGCCGCGCTGCGAACCGTCGGCCGCAACATTTATCTGGTAACCGGAATAGCCGTTCGCCATCGTGAAGCTGAGCGCGCCCGATGCATCGAGCGAGGCGGCGGTATAGGGGCCGAGGTTGCTGTTGATCGCCGCCACGACATCCGCCATCGTGCCGCCGATTGCGCCGAAATCAAGCGTCATCGCGATCGGGCTTTCGCCGTTTGGCCCGATCAACTCAAGCGCCATGGTGCCGCTGAAGCCGTGCGCATCGGCGGCCGTCATGCCGGTGGAGAAAGACGTTCTAATATTTGTGCGGATCAGATCGTTCATTCCAAAGAACTGCGAAAATCCGCGCCCGCCGCGCTCGGACGGCGCACCTTCCTCCTGTCCGATCCCGACGCCTGTCGCCCCGCCGGAGGCCGTCATGGTGAGAACCCCGCCGGCAAGGGAAAGCGTGCCTGCGCCCAGCGCGCCGTTCACCTCATTGATCACATCCGCCATTGTCACGGTGGCGGGATCATCGAAATCGACCGTGTGGGAGGCAACAATATTGTTGTTCGCATCGAAGCTGTAGAATGTTGCCTGGCCGGTGAAGCCATGCGCATCGGTAGCAAGCACGCCGGTTGAGGCGCCCGTCAACACGGCCGGCGGCGGGACGGTGATATTCTCGTTATGAACCTTGTTGAACTGCTCCGCCACCGCGGCGGAGAGCATCCCGATCTGATTGGCGAGATGCGGCAGTTCGCTATTACGCATATCGAGCCAGCCGCGGAGTGACCCACTTTTCAGCTCCGCATCGAGCGGCAGGCCCGTCGCGGATATCGTCTTGGTTTTCGTATCATACACATTGACCGTGATCTGCTCGAACACCGTGTCGCTGCCAACATGCGCCGCCGGCGAATAGACAAGCTGGCGCGGCTGATAGTCGAGCAGCTGATGCCCGGTATCCGTCACCACAGCGACAGCGCCGTCACTCATCGGATATGTTTTAACGTCCATGATCTTGGAAATCTCGGCAAGGGCCTGATCGCGCTGGTCGAGAAGCTCGCCCGCCGGACGATTGCTGTTTGTCGCCGCGCGGATCTCCAGATTCAGCTCATGGATCCGGATAAGCGCGTTGTTAACAGTTCTGATCTCCTGCGCGATATGACCGTCCGTTTCCTTGCGGAGCGCCTGTACCTGGGTGAGCAAGCGGTTCGCCTCGATCCCGAAGCCGGCGATTTCATTGAGCACCGTCTTTCGCGCCACCGACATCGTCGGATCGATCGTCAGCGCCGCAAAGGCGGAGTTCAGGCTGTCGAGCTTACCCGTCAGGGAGCTGTTTGCGGCCGGATCGCCGAGCAGGGACTGAAGCTGGTCATAGATTTTCGCCATCGCCTTATATTGCTCCGACCCTGCGGTCGCGAGCCGAAGCTCCTTTGCGATGAACTCATCGGTGATCCGCCGGACATCGGAAACCTCGACGCCGGAACCGACCCCGTTGATGGAGACCGAACTCAGATCGACGGCCTTTCGCGCATACCCCTCCGTATTTACGTTGGCGATATTGCCCGAGGTCACATTGAGCGCGGTCTGGTTCGCCAGCATTGCGGTGACGCCGGCATTCATAATTGCATTGAGGCTCATGATTTCTGCTCCGAAGCGGCGATAACGCGTTGACGGGCGACGGCAAAATCGACCGGGATATGGCAAAAGATACCGGGCAGGCTTTTCCAAAGCGCCCCTACACCGGCCTTCATATCTCGCCCAACCTTATGATATTCAACGCGTCTCATTGCTTTTACCTGCAAATTTCGTTGCGGCAAACGGTCACCGCAATCAACTTCTCGGCAGATATCAAGCAATTATAATGCCAGTTCAAGCCGATTGCCTGGAAAGCGCCCGACGCGGAGCAGGCAGGGGGTAAGCGAAACGCCCTTATATAAGCACGGTTCCTGCCCGGCAAAAAAGTCTCGCCGGCCCGGAGAAGCACGGTCAGCACGGCCGAATTTGCCTATCCGCGCGCGCCTCCCCATTCGCTTAGATAATTGATTTTATATAGTTTTTTCTGATTTTCCAAAACTGGCCCGCCGTTTGCTTGATAACAGCCGAGTGGTCCGCCGGATGCGGCAAAAAATTATGTGAGACAAATCATGGATGTTGGTCTGATTACAGGAATGACGAGCGAGCAACCGCGCCGGGACAAGGATGTCCGGGAGGGCGGTGGGACAGGCTTTGCCGATCTCCTGAATGAGCCGGCGACGGCAAAGCGGCCCGCGGCAAAGGCGGCAGAGCGGGAAGCACCCGCTGCAGAAGGTGGCCGCGAGAAAGCGGTCGAGACGCGCGCAAAAACATCCGAGACGCCCGCCATCACTGAAAAAAAGCCCGTGCGCGCCGCGTCTGTCGAGACCAATGAGACGACTGCGCCCGCGCCGGTGCAAAACCCTGCCAATGGTGAGACGCCGAATCCGGCGGACGTATCGCTGCCCTCTTTGAGCGCGGCGGAGACTGTCCCGCCGATTGAGAGTGCGCTCCAGTCGCAGCAAAACCCCGCCTACGTAGCGGTTGCCGCGCCGGACGGGAAGGCTCCCCCAACCGGGAACGCGTCCGCCCCGGCCGGGATCGCACCCGCAGCCCCCGCCAATGCGGTGATCGCGCAACAGGAGATGGCGCCGTCCGCTTCGCCTGCGACAGCGCAACCGATCAACACCGCCGCACCCGGCGCGTCAATCGCGCCTTCGGGCGAGAATGATACCCCTGCCGCACAGATTCAACAGATTCAAGTGAACGAGGTCGTCGCACGCGGGGTGAAAGAAAAAACCCCGGCGACGGCGGGCGCGCCTTTAAATAATGCAGCGGGCGAGCCCGTAACCGATACGGCCGCCTCAAAAGCGCTCACGACCGTCCGCGGCGATGCCGAGGCGAAGATGAGTGAGAAAGATATGCTGGCGGCGAAAATCTCGGAAATGCTTCGCGACGGGAACGGCAGCATAACGGCGACGTCAGCCAAAGCCCACACCGGCCACCCGGGCCTTGCCAGCGCCGCGACATTGATGAACGCAGGCCTTGCGGCGACCCCGGCGGGAAGCGCGCCCGGCCTGGCCGCCAATCTGGTGGCCGCATCCGCTGCACCGGTGAATATGGAAGCAGCTCTTGCGCAATCGGCGGCGCCGGCCGTCGGCGGAGCGGCGGCCGCGACGCCGGATGCCGGCGGGCAGATGATCCCTGCCATCCCGACCGGCGCGGTGCAGAGCGTTGATGCGACCTCCGCGAGCACCATGAGCCAGGCCGCCAATGCGGCAAGGGCGCATCATCTACCTGTCGCGGAGCAGCTCTCGGTCCATATCAATACGGCCATAAAGGAAGGGCAGGACCGCATCAAAGTCAGCCTGCATCCCTCGGAACTCGGGCGGGTCGAGGTCAAGCTCGACATCGGCCATGACGGACGCATTCTCGCCGCGGTCGCGGTTGACCGGCAGGAGACGCTCGATCTGCTACAGCGCGACGCACGGGCGCTTGAGCGTGCGCTCCAGAATGCCGGCTTTGAGACCGGATCGAACAGTCTCAGCTTCAGCCTGCAGCAGGAACGCGGCGGCGAACAGGAGCGGCGCGAGGCTTTTGCAGGCGGCGCGGGTGCGGCCCAAAGCCTCAGCGATGAAACCGCCAGCGTCGAGATGGCGCGGCCCGCCTATGGCCGTAGCGGCCGAACTGACGGCAGCCTCGATATACAGGTTTAGGTAATTGACATTGACAGATTTCCAGAAAGTGAGTTCAAGACCATGACGGAAATATCCCCTACAGTGGCCTATCCCGGCAGCGCCGCAACAAATGCGCAGAAAAATCTTGCGAATAACTTCGACGATTTTCTGACACTGCTGACGACCCAGCTGACCCATCAGGATCCGCTCAACCCGACGGATACGACGGAATTCACCAATCAGCTGGTGAATTTCACCTCGGTCGAGCAGGCCATCGCCACAAACCAGAATCTGGAATCTCTGGTCCAGCTGACGCAGATGGCGCAGCAGAACTCCATGGCGGCAAATATGGTCAATTATCTCGGCAAGACGATTGGCACCAATCTCAACGCGGCATCGCTTAGCGGCGGGGCGGCAAGCTGGAATATCGATCTTGGCAGCCACGCCGCCAATGTGACCTATCAGATTTATGATCAGTACGGCACGATGGTCTTTAGCGAAACGAAGGACAGCGCGTCCGCCGGCAAGCAGCAGTATCACTGGAACGGCACCAGATCAAACGGTACCGCCGCCGGTGACGGCGCTTACTATCTCGTGGTCAAGGGCGAAACGCCGAGCGGCAGCAAGGTTCAGGTCGGCTACAGCTTCGAAGGCACTGCGACCAGCATCGAAACCGTAAATGGCCAGGCAGTTCTGAAGATCGGCAACGTTCCCGTCGGTCTCGATTACATCACGTCCATTACCCAGAAAAACCTGAATGAACCGTCCGCATGAGTGCGGCAACAGCAGTAGGCCGTCGTCCTTCGGGCGGGCGGTAAAATAGGAGAGAGAAAATGAGTTTGACAGCAGCAATGTTTTCCGGCGTGTCCGGGCTGGCCGCCCAATCCATGGCGATGGCGACCATTGCGGACAATATTTCGAACACCAACACCATCGGCTACAAGGGCACAAAAGCAATCTTCTCCACGCTTGTGACGGAAAGCGCGACGGACACGAACTATACGGCCGGCGGCGTGCAGGTCCATCCGCGCGCGCAGATCGACCGCCAGGGGCTCGTCAACGGCTCGACGATCGACACCCACATGGCAATTGCCGGCGACGGCTTCTTCGTCGTCAGCTCTTCCCCCAACCCGGGGGCGACCGGCGCCAACTATGTGTTTACCCGCGCCGGCACTTTCGAGCCCGACGCAAACGGCCTGCTGCGCAACGCACAGGGCTATTACCTGCAGGGCTGGGAAATTGATCCCGAAGGCAACATTCCCGCCAACCGCTCCGATCTCGCCGCGCTGACGCCGGTCAACATCACCGGCCTCACCGGTAACGCCGAGGCAACCTCCACCATCACGCTGCAGGCGAACCTTTCGGCGACCCAGGCGACGTTCGGCCCCGGCTATGTCGCGGGCGATATGGCGAACGGGACGGTGGAACCGCATTTCGTCCGCTCGTTCCAGATTTATGACAGTCTCGGCGCCGCGCACACCGTAACGCTCAATTTCCTCCGCACCGGCTCGGGCGTCACGCCCAACGAATGGACGGTGGAAATCACGGCTGACACGGACAATGACGGCACGCAGAACGTCATCACTTCCGCCATTGTCGGCTTCAACAGCGATGGCACGCTCGATATGGGGACAACAACGCTCGCCAACTCGATCAGCATTCCCTGGGCGGCGACGATGGGTATCAACTCACCGCAGGCAATTGATCTCAATTTCGGCACGGACGGCCTCTCCAACGGCCTCACGCAGTCCGGCGCGGTTTCCGAGCTTGTCTCCTCGGACGTCAACGGCGCCCTGTTTGGCGCGTTTGAATCCGTCTACATCAACGAACTCGGTGTTCTCGTCGCCAAGTTCGACAACGGCACGTCCGAGGAAATCTACAAGATTCCGATCGCCACCTTCGCCAACCCCAACGGACTGCAGAGCCGCGACGGTAACGCCTATGACGAAACCCCCGAGGCCGGCACCTTCACCCTGCGTGAAGCCACCATCGGCGGCGCCGGCAAGATAATCTCGTCGGCAACCGAAGCCTCGACCGTCGATATCGCGGAAGAGTTCACGCGCATGATCGTCACCCAGCGGTCCTACTCCGCGGCCGGTAAAATCATCACCACCGCAGATGAAATGCTGGAAGAGCTGATCCGCCTGAAGCGCTAACATTCAGCCGCGGAAAGCCTGAGCTTCATGGCGGAAAATCCCCTTTTTCGCCATGAAGATTAAATTAACCAACCTCATTAGCTGTTTGTTAAATCGCAGCGGATATGATCTCGGTTCAAGGCAAAACGTTAAGTATGAGGTAATGCGAAAATGCAATCGCAAATGGACCGCAAAGTGAATCGCATCATCGGTCTCGATGGCCAGCCGATGACGATCCATGACCTGCCGCCGAAGGATACCAAGAGGTGGGTGATCCGGCGCAAGGCGGAAGTGGTCGCGGCCGTTCGTGGCGGGCTTATCAGCCTGGACGATGCGTGCCGCCGCTATACGCTCTCCGTCGAGGAGTTCCTGTCATGGCAGAAAGCAATCGACAAACATGGTCTGCCGGGACTTCGGACGACCCGCATTCAGGACTATCGCCCGAGTGAAGCGCTTCACAAAAATGACTGATTACGCCATTCGTTAATTTCTTTTCACGTAAAGCCCGGCCCTCCGCCGGGCTTTTTTGTTGTTTCCGGGCCGTGCCCTGCCCGCATTTCACGGCCTTTTGCGCCGCCTGGACGCTGACTAGGCAAAATTTTCCGCCTGACCGGCAAATTTTGCCTGCCGTTAACCACTTGTTTATCTCCTCTGCGTATTTTTCCTAAGTCACGTCAATTTTAGGCATATTTTAATCGAGTGGGGCGTCTTGTGAACGGATTAAACCAGCTTCTCCAGAGCCTGGGAACAGTCAAAGTTGTCATATTGGGGTCCGTCGCGGTCGGTCTGATCGCGATGATCATGTTGATGGCGAGCCGGATCAGCGCTCCTGATTACGCGCTTCTCTATGGCGGACTGGAACCTGCAGATTCCGCGGCCATCGTCTCCAAGCTCGAAGCCGACAACATTCCCTTCAAGATCTCGCCGAACGGACGCGATATCCTGATCCCCGAGGATCGGGTCGCGCTCATCCGCCTGAAGATGGCCGAGGTCGGGCTGCCTAACGGCGGCTCTGTCGGCTATGAGATCTTCGACAGCTCCGATACCTTCGGCACCACCAGCTTCGTTCAGAATGTCAATTATGTGCGTGCGCTTGAGGGCGAGCTTGCGCGCACCATCAGCGCCATCAACAATGTCGCCGCGGCGCGTGTCCATCTCGTCCTGCCGAAGCGTGAGGTTTTCAGCCGCGACAAGCGCGAGGCGAGCGCCTCCATCGTCCTCAAACTCAACGGCCACGGCCGCCTGAGCGACGATCAGATTGCCGCCATCCAGCATATGACGGCCTCGGCTGTCCCATCGCTCTCGCCCTCGCATATCTCGATCGTCGATGAGCGGGGCAACCTGCTGGCGCGCGGCGATGGCAAGGAAGCACCGGGCACCGGCGTCAGCACCCAGAATGATTTCAAGCGCATCGCCTATGAAAGCCGCCTGAAGGAGCAGATCGAGCAGCTTCTCGAAAAATCGCTCGGCCGCGGCAATGTCCGCGCGGAGGTGAGCGCGGTCATGGACTTCGATCACCGCACCATCCATTCGGAGACCTATGATCCGGACAGCCAGGTCGTCCGCTCCTCCCAGCTTGTTGAGGAAAGCAGCTCGTCAAACGAAGGCATGATGAATGAGCAGGCCGTGACGGTCGCCAACAACCTGCCGGAAGCCGAGGCCGACAACGGCGCAGGAACGGGGTCTGAAAATTCCATGTCGCGGACGGAAGAAACCGTCAACTATGAAATCTCGAAAACCATCACCACCGAAGTGCGCGAAACGGGTCCGGTCCGCCGTCTTACCGTTGCCGTCCTGATCAATGACCGGACCGCGGCGGCTGTGGAAGGTGCCGGAAGCCAGCCCTCGCTTGGCCCGGCGGCGCTCGAAAAGATCGACCGGCTTGTCAAATCCGCGATCGGTTACGATGAAAAACGCGGCGACGTCGTGGAGGTGGTCAATATGCCCTTCGCGATTGTCGCCGATCCCTTCCCCGTCGGCGAAGTAGAAAGCGATACGCTTTTCCTCGGGCTGACAAAAGCCGATTTGTTCAAGATCGGAGAAATGGGCGTCCTCGTCATTGTCGCCATCCTGGCGCTGCTGCTGGTCGTGCGCCCGCTGCTTAACCGGGCGCTTGCGCTCGGCAGCGCTACGCCGGCACTGGCCGGCCCGGCGGGCGCCACTGCTGCCCTTGTCGGCACTGAACATGTCCCAGCCATCGCGCATAGCCAGAACCGGGCGTCCGCGACGCCGCAGAGCGAGACGCTGAATGAAATCGAAAGCCTTATCGATATCGACAAGGTCGATGGCCAGGTCAGGACATCGGCGCTCAACAAGGTTGCCGAAATCGTCGACAAACATCCGGATGAAGCCATCTCCATCCTCCGCAGCTGGCTCTATCACGACGCGTAAGAGGTCACTAGTTTCATGGTTATCAACGACACGAAATATCTGAACGGGACGGACAAGGCCGCCATCATGATGCTCGCGCTCGGCGAGGAGCATACGAAGGATCTGTGGACTCGCCTCGATGAGGAAGAGATCAAGGAGATCTCGCAGGCAATGTCCAATCTCGGCTCGATTTCCTCGAATGTGATGGAAGCCCTGTTCGCCGAATTTGCGAGCCGGATCTCGACGACGGGCAATATCGTCGGCACCTATGAAGCGACCGAGCGGCTGCTGACCAAAGCGCTCAGCAGTGATCGCGTCGAGAGCATCATGGAGGAAATCCGCGGCCCCGCCGGACGGACCATGTGGGACAAGCTTGCCAACGTCAACGAGCAGGTCCTCGCCAACTATTTGAAGAATGAATATCCGCAGACCGTCGCCGTCGTCATGAGCAAGATCAACCCCGGCCACGCCGCAAAAGTCCTTGCAACGCTGCCCGAGGATTTCGCGCTCGAGGTCGTGAACCGCATGTTGCAGATGGAATCGGTGCAGAAAGAGGTTCTCGACAAGATCGAGGATACGCTCCGCAGCGAATTCATGAACAACCTCGCGAAAACCAACAAGCGCGACAGCCACGAGATGATGGCGGAGATTTTCAACAATTTCGACCGCAACACCGAAGGGCGCTTCGTCGCCGCGCTGGAGGAACGCAATCGCGATTCCGCCGAAAAGATCAAGGCGCTGATGTTCACCTTCGAAGATCTCCTTAAACTCGATCCGGCCGGCGTCCAGACGCTGCTACGCAACGTCGACAAGGAGCGGCTCGGCATCTGCCTGAAGGGCGCCTCCGAGAGCCTGCGCGATCTCTTCTTCACCAACATGTCCGAGCGCGCGGCCAAGATCCTGCGCGAGGATATGGAGGCGATGGGCCCGGTCCGGCTTCGCGACGTCGATGAAGCGCAGATGGAAATCGTCAATATCGCCAAGGAACTGGCCGATAACGGCGACATTATCCTCGCCGATGGCGGCGGCGACGACGAGCTGATTTACTGAGGATGCAGGCCGCTATGGTTGTCACCACCAAATTCATGTTTGATACCGAGTTCGGAAGCGAAAGCGCGGCGCGCAAGAAAGCGCCGGAGCCGGTGGTGCATGAAGAGATCATGTTTACCGAAACCGACGTTGCGGCCGCCAAGGCCGAAGCATTCGAGAGCGGCATGCGCCAGGGACAGATGCAGGCCTTGCGGGGGATCGAGGCAACAACGGCGGAAACGGTCAGCGCCATATCCGTTCAGTTCAGCCAGCTGGTCGCGAGCCATGAGGAAAAGGTCAATGCGATCAAGGGCGACGCCGCCCGCCTTGCGTTGGCGCTGGCGTCCCGCCTCGCGCCGCGCCTGATCGACCTTGCGCCGGAGCTAGAAGTGCGCCAACTGATCGAAGAATGCCTTGTCGACCTTCATGACGAGCCGCGTATCGTGGTCCGCGCGAGCGACGAAACCTGCCAGCATCTTGCCCCCAAACTCGACGAGATCGGCAACCGCGCCGGATTTCAGGGCAAGCTGATTTTGCTGCCCGACGATGAGGCCCGCCCCGGCGACTGCCGCATCGAATGGGCCGATGGCGGTACGGAACGCCGGCTCGGCGAGATCGAGGCGCGGCTCGACGAGATGATCAGCCGCTTTGTCCGCTCGCTTACCGGCGGCGCCGAGGCAACCGACACCAACATTCGCCAGTCCGCAACTGGTTCGCTTTAAGGAGTAACGCACGTGGCAGATGAAGAACTCGATCTTGAAGATCTCGGCAAGGCAGAAACGCAGAATGTCGATCTTGCCGCATCCGATGAGACGGCACATTCCGCAATCAGCGATTTCGGTCCCGATGAAGACACCGAAATCGCCCGCACTGCGGCCGATCTCGAAGCCGTTTTCGATATTCCGGTCCATGTCACGGCCGTGCTCGGCAAGTCGCGGATGCGGGTCAGCCAGCTTTTGAAGCTCGGGCGCGGCGCGGTCATCGAACTCGACCGGAAAGTCGGTGAAGCGATTGACATCTATGTCAACAACCGCCTGGTCGCGCGCGGCGAGGTTGTCGTCGTCGAAGACCGGCTTGGCGTCACGATGACGGAAATCATCAAGACCGACCGGCGGCAGGGGTAAGCGTCCGATGGCGAAGAGGATTGATTACGCGACCGTTTTCGGGCTTTTCGGCAGCTTCACGCTGATCACCGGCGCGGTGCTGCTCGGCGGATCGCTTGCGTCCTTCTTTAACCTGCCCTCCGTCCTGCTGGTGCTGGGCGGGACGTTCCTTGTGACGATGATCAGCTTTTCGCTCTCCGAAGTGATGCGCGCGCAGAAAGTTATTTTCGGCACGCTCTTCGCGAAATCCATATCGCCGGACTACGCCGCCTATTCCATGCTGGAACTTGCCGACAAATGCCGCGGCAAGGGCGTCCTGCATCTGCAGAACTATATCCAGACGCTGGATGAAGACAGTTTCCAGCGCAAATCGCTGCAGCTTGTCATAGACGGACTGCCGGCGGATGAAGTGAGCCGCATCCTGCAAAATGACCTGAGCGGCATGATCGCCCGCCACAACTCGACGTCGGGCGTGCTGCGCAAGGCGGCCGAGGTTGCCCCCGCGATGGGCCTGATCGGTACGCTCGTCGGCCTTGTCCAGATGCTCGGTAATCTGAACGATCCGGAATCGATCGGGCCGGCGATGGCGGTTGCCCTGCTTACCACCTTTTACGGCGCCGTTCTCGCCAACATGTTTTTCAATCCGCTGGCGTCGAAGCTCGAGCGCAATTCCGCCGAGGAAGTGCTGCTGAACCGGGTTTTTATGCTCGGCGCCCAATCCATCGGCCGGCAGGAAAACCCGCGCCGTCTTGAAATGTTGCTCAACACCCTGCTGCCGCCGGCAAGCCGCGTGCAGTACTACAGCTAAGTCTTAGGAGAGTATTCGATGAGGTTGCTAATTATTGGTTCTCTGAATGGCCAGATCGGCGCTGCCAGCCAGATCGCGATGTCGCGTGGCGCCAAGGTCAGCCATGTGGATGATATCGAAATGGCGATGGCCTCGTTGCGGGCGGGCAAGGGCGCGGATATGGCGATGATCGACGTCAACCTGCCGATCCGCAATCTCGTCTCCATGCTCTCGAGCGAACGCATCAATCTCCCGGTCATCGCCTGCGGGGTGAATACGGATGCAACCGCCGCCGCCAACGCCATTCGCGCCGGCGCGAAGGAGTTTCTGCCCCTGCCGCCCGACCCCGAGCTTATCGCCGCCGTTCTCGAGGCGGTATCGCAGGAGAATAACAAGCTGGTCTTCGCCGATCCGGCCATGGGCGACGTTGTTGCCCTCGCCGATCAGATCGCCCCCTCCTCCGCCTCCGTGCTGATCAACGGAGAGACGGGCACGGGTAAGGAAGTGATGGCAAGCTACCTGCATCACAAGAGCAACCGCGCGGACAAGCCATTCGTCTGCGTCAACTGCGCGGCAATCCCCGAGAATCTGCTGGAATCAGAGCTATTCGGACATGAGAAGGGCGCCTTCACCGGCGCCATTGCACGCCGTATCGGCAAGTTCGAGGAAGCCAACGGCGGCACCCTGCTGCTCGATGAGATCAGCGAGATGGATATCCAGCTCCAGGCCAAGCTGCTCCGCGCCATTCAGGAAAAGGTCATCGACCGTGTTGGCGGCACCAAGCCGGTGCCCGTCGATATTCGCATTATCGCAACCTCCAACCGCGATCTTGCCGAAGCCGTCGCCGAAAAGACGTTCCGTGAAGACCTGCTGTTCCGCCTCAATGTCGTCACTCTCAAGATCCCGCCCCTTCGCAAGCGGATGAAGGATATCGAGGTTCTCTCGCAGCATTTTGCCAGAAAATATTCCGACGCGAACGGCCTGCCCGAGCGTCTTATTGACGCCGATGCCATGGCCAAGCTGAAAGCGAACCCGTGGAAAGGAAATGTGCGCGAGCTTGAAAATACCATTCACCGCGCCGTTCTGCTCTGTCAGGGCAACGTCATTACCGCCGATGCGATCCTGATGCCGGATGGCAGCGCGACGCCGGATGCACGCGAAATGGCCCCTCACGCGTCGGCGGCGATGCCGTCGGCAACGGTCATGCCGGCGAGCGCGCTTGTCGGACGAAAAGTGGCGGACGTTGAAAAGGATCTCATCCTCAACACGCTCGATCACTGCCTTGGCAACCGGACGCATGCCGCGAACATCCTCGGGATTTCAATCCGCACGCTGCGCAACAAGTTGAAACTTTACTCGGACGACGGGATACATATTCCGGCCGCAGCCGGTGAAAGCCGCTATCAGGCGCGCGCCTGACACCGTCCCCCTCGCGACAGTTTTTGGAAAGACGAAGTAAATGAGTGAATCCCAGTCAGCCGCAGGGAATGTCAATGGCGGAGGAGCGATCCTCGGACGCATCACGCACGCCGTCGGACGGAGCGATATTGGCCTTGCGCTTGGTGTTGTCTGCATCCTCATGGTCCTGATCCTGCCGATGCCGAGCTGGCTGCTCGACTTCAGCCTGGCCATTTCGATCACCTTCTCCGTGGTAATCCTTATGACCTGCCTGTTTATTACGAAGCCGCTCGATTTCAGCTCCTTCCCAACCGTTCTCCTCATTGCGACCATGCTGCGCCTCGCGCTCAACCTTGCCTCGACCCGCCTGATCCTTTCTGAAGGACACACCGGGCCGCAGGCCGCCGGACACGTGATCGAGGCGTTTGGCAATTTCGTCATGGGCGGAAATTTCGTCATCGGCATTATCGTCTTCGCCATTCTCGTCCTCGTCAATTTCGTCGTCATCACCAAGGGTTCGGGCCGTATCGCCGAGGTTGCCGCCCGCTTCTCTCTCGACGCCATGCCCGGCAAGCAGATGGCGATCGACGCCGATCTTTCCGCCGGCATGATCAATGAAGACACCGCCCGCAAGCGCCGCAAGGAGCTCGAGGACGAAAGCAGTTTCTACGGCTCCATGGATGGTGCGTCAAAATTCGTGCGTGGCGATGCCATTGCCGGGCTTCTGATCACCTTCATCAATATTATCGGCGGCATCATCATCGGCGTCGCGCAGGAAGGCCTTTCCTTCGCCGACGCGGCCAACAGCTACACGCTGCTCACGGTCGGTGACGGGCTTGTGAGCCAGGTGCCGGCGCTCATCGTTTCGGTCGCGGCCGGTCTTATCGTGTCGCGCGGCGGTGTGACGGGGACGACCGACAAGGCCCTGATCGGCCAGTTCGGTGGCTATCCGCGCGCCCTTGGCGTAAGCTCGGCCCTCTTGATCGGCCTCTCCCTGCTGCCCGGCGTGCCGATGCTCCCGTTCCTCTTTCTCGCAGTTGGGATCGGCTACTCCGCTTATGTCCTTAACCGCAAGCAGGAAATCAAGGCGAGTGAGGAAGAACAGCTGAAACTCGAAAGCAAGAAGGCGGCGCTGCCAGCGGAAGAGCCAATCTCGACCGTGCTTGCCATCGATGATCTTCGTCTCGAGCTTGGCTATGGCCTGCTGTCGCTCATCAATGACACCGAAGGTTATCGCCTGACCGACCAGATCAAGGCGCTGCGTCGCCAGATCGCCAGCGAGATGGGCTTCGTCATGCCAAGCGTGCGTATCCTTGATAACATGCAGCTTCCGGCCAACAGCTATCTTGTCCGCGTCAAGGAAGTTGAAGCAGGCTCCGGCGATGTCCGCCCGAACAATCTGCTGATCATGGATCCGCAAGGCAAAACCATCGACCTTCCGGGCGAGGAAACCGTTGAGCCGACATTCGGGCTGCCTGCCGTCTGGGTAGATACGGGGCAGCGTGAGGAGGCGTCCTTCCGCGGCTACACCATTGTCGATCCGTCGACGGTCATCACCACCCATCTGACCGAGATTCTGAAAGATCACATGCCCGATCTTCTCTCCTATGCGGAAACGCAGAAGCTGCTGGACGATCTGCCGAGCGTCAATCAGAAGCTGATCGCCGATCTGATCCCGACACAGATTTCGGTGAGCGGCATCCAGCGCGTCCTTCAGAACCTGCTGGCCGAGCGGATCTCGATCCGCGACCTGCCGACAATTCTCGAAGGCATTACGGAAGCGACCGGCTATTCGAAGAATATCAACATCATCACCGAGCATGTCCGGGCCCGCCTCGCGCGACAGATTTCCGCCGCCAACACCGCCGATGACGGCTATATCCCGCTCGTTACCCTGACGCCGGAATGGGAGCAGAATTTTGCCAATGCGATCATCGGCCAAGGCGACGAGCGGCAGCTTTCCATGGCGCCGAGCCAGCTTCAGACATTTATCGCACGGATGCGCGACGTGTTTGACACGCTGGCGCGCCAGGGCCACAGCCCGGTGCTGCTGACCAGCCCGGCGATCCGCCCTTACGTCCGTTCGATCATCGAGCGCTTCCGCCCAATGACGGTTGTGATGTCACAAAATGAAGTGCATCCGAAAGCCCGTCTCCGGACGCTGGCGCAAGTCTAAGGGCGTCAGGCAATGCGGATAAAGACCTATACTGCCCCGTCGATGGAAAAGGCCATCAGCCTGCTGCGCCGGGAGATGGGGCCGGAAGCGATCATCCTCTCCAGCCAGACGCTGGAAAATGGCGATATCCAGCTGACCGCCGCCGTCGAACAGTTGGACGCGCCGCCCGCGCACAATACCGACAGCTGGGCCGCCGACTGGGATAGGGACTGGCGCGCCGAGACGGATGAGACGCCGCCGCCGGCAAGTGCAGCAGTCACCAGAGATGCTACCTCGGCAAAAGCGGCACCCATTGCGCCTGAACGCGCGCAGCCGATCCGGGTCACGCCCAAAATGGAGGTGCTGGTCCAGTCCATGGCCTACCATGGCCTGCCGACACGGCTTGCGGAAATGCTGTGTCGAACCGCGCTTGCCACCCGGACGGATAATCCCGAAATGGCGCTCGCCGCCGCTTTCGACAGCCACTTCACCTATTCGTCGCGGATTTCAGGCCGCAAGGCGCCAATGATGCTGGTCGGCCCGCCCGGCGTCGGCAAGACCGTGACAATCGCCAAATTCGCCGCGGCGGCAAAGCTCGAGGGGCGGGAGTTCCGCATCATCACGACCGACATGAGCCGCGCCGGCGCAATTGAGCAGCTCAAAGCCTACACGGATATTCTCGGCTTTGATCTCGACGTCGCCGAGACCCCCGAAGCGCTGAAAGCGTTGCTGGAGAGCGGCAAGATCGCGCCGGGCGCGGACATCCTGATCGATACCGGCGGCATCAATATTTACGACGCGGGCGAGGTTGCCGCCCTCACGCGCTATATCATCGCCGGTCGCGCGGAGCCGGTTGTCGTTCTTGCTGCCGGAACCGATACGGCAGAGATGAGCGACACAGCCGAAGGCTTTGCCGCGCTTGGCGCACGGCGCATGATCGTGACACGCCTTGATACGACGCGTCGCTACGGCGGCATTTTCACGGCCGCGCAAAGCGCCCGCCTCAGCTTTTCCTACGCCAGCGTCTCGCCCTCGGTCGCGAGCGGCCTGCATAAAATCAATCCGGTTAATCTCGCCCGAATCCTGCTTCGCGATCCGACCCGTCCCGAGGTTGGCAAAGAATTTGACAAGGTAAGACCATGATCCCCACAGAAAGCCCCCTTCGCAATCGACCCGAACTGCATCCTGCGATGCGCCCGGCGGGGAACAACATCATCACCATCGCGTCCGGCAAGGGCGGCGTCGGCAAGACAGTCCTTGCCGCCAGCCTGACCCAGGCGCTCGCTAACGCCGGGAAAAAGGTTCTTCTTTTTGATGGGGACGTCGGGCTCGCCAACGTTGATATCCAGCTTGGCGTCATGCCCGAACTTGACCTCACCACCGTGATCAGCGGCGATCTGCCGCTTCAGGATGTCATTTACCGCTCAGAAGCGGGCTTTGATCTCATCGCCGGACGCTCGGGATCGGGGTCGCTCGGCTCGCTTGATATTTCGCAGCTTCGAAAAATCCGCAACGACATTGCCCTGCTCGGCGCGGACTATGACTATATCGTCCTCGATCTCGGCGCCGGGATTGATGATGCAGTCAAGACCCTCTCGCACGGGCTCGGCCCCAAACTCGTCGTGACGACCGGCGATCCGACCTCTCTCACCGACGCCTATGCCTATATCAAGGTGACGACGCAGATCGCGCCGGATGCCGATCTTCGTATCCTCATCAATATGGCGAAATCCGAGGTTGAGGGGCGCAAAATTTATGACAAGCTCCTCAGCGCCTGCCGCAATTTCCTGCATATCGAGCCACCGCTCGCCGGCATTGTCGAACAGGATGAAAAAGTCTCCCACGCCATCCGGGCGCAGGTCGGGCTCATGACGCGCTTTCCGACAAGCCGCGCCGCCGGCGCTGTCGACGATCTCGCCCGTTACATCATCCGGGGGACCGCATAGCAATGCGGTAGGCACATGAGCGGCATTCGCGCATCATCGGGCATTCCGCCCACCCTCGCAGGAAGCGCCGCCTCACCGGCGAGCGGCCAGGGATCTGTCGCAGCGATGAGCGCCGCCCCCTCGACCGGGCAGGGAAGCGGCCTTCCCGCCAACAGCGGACAGGCGCAACAACCGGAGGCATCGACACGGCAGCTTCAGGCAAATACGCTCGTAAGCGCAGTGGTGATGGCGCGCACCTCAACCGATCATCTGATCGTGCATACCGCCGTCGGGAATTTTCGCATCACGACGCCTCTACCCTTCCCCCTCGGCAGCCAGATCGCCTTCGAAGTGATTGACAATCAGGACGTCATTCTCGCCCGGATCGTGACGCTTAACGGGCGCGATATCTCGCCGCCGCTTGAGGTGCGGCTTCTGCCAACCGTCGACAAAGCCCCTCTCCCGGCGGAAAGCTACAGCCGGATTGGCCAGCTTGCCCCGCCGGCGACGCGTGCGGTTCCGCCGCTGCTTGCCGCGGCCAGTGCCGCAGCGCCCCTTGCATCATTGCCGCGGCAACAGATCCCGCCCGCTCCGCTATCGTCCGCGCCGCAAGGAGCGGCCCCGGCTTCGCCGCCCCCCACATCCGCGTTGTCGGGCGCCGTGCTGTCTGCGGCAACCGCCGCAGCCGCCGCGCAGGAGGCATTCTCGCCCGCTGAGGGTAACCGGATCGCGCCCGGGCTTTCTGCCTATCAACGCACGGCCGGAGCCGCCACAACGAACGTAGCGGATGCCGCCGTCACCGATCGTTCTCAGCTTCCGACCGCCGCGCCGGTGGCTCCGCATAGTCGCCCGCAGCTGGTGACGGCCGAGGTTGTTCGCGCTCCCGCCGCTTTGGCCGGCGCACCCGCCGGGCTTCTGCCCCTGACGGAGGGGGCGAAGCTTAATCTTATTCTCCGTTCGCACACCACGGACGCCGGCCTCACCCCGCGCGACGGTATCTATCAGGGAACGGTCATCGCGATTGCGCGCGCGCCCGAGACAACCGGCGCCGCGCGCATCACCCTCCATGCGCCCATCGGCACCCTCGCTTTCAACAGCCCGCTGCCGCCGTCGATCGGGACGACCATACAATTTGCAATCGCCGAAGAAATTGCCGCCTTTCCGCTTCCCGAGGGCGACGCCCGCATCGCAGGACGGAGAGCGCCGCAAAATTCCCTGATGGCGGACTGGCAGAATCTGCGCGAGGCGCTCAATCACGTCGCCCGCGTCGATCCCGTTATCGCGCAGAGCGTCATCCATCAGATCATCCCGCAGGCAAACGCGCGCCTGCCCAATAGCCTGCTCTTTTTCATGGTCGCGCTCAATTTCGGTGCGGTTGACAAATGGCTCGGCGCAGATTTTACGGCGGCGCTCCGCAGCAGCGGCCGGGGCGCGCTGCTGCAGGCTCTCGATGATGATTTCAAGAGCCTCTCGCGCCTGCAAAGCGACGCGGGCGGGCAGGACTGGAAAAGCCTCAATTTTCCTTTTTTCGATGGCACCAACCTTCGCCAGGTCCGTATGTTCTACCGCCGCCACGGCAGCGCGGAGGAGGATGAGCGGCCCGAAACGACGCGCTTCGTGATCGAACTCAACCTGACGCGCTCCGGCCAGATGCAGCTTGACGGGCTGTTCAAAGCGCGGAGCTTCAATCTCGCCATCCGCAGCCATGCGGAACTTGGCGAGGAGATGCGGCTGCATATCAACGCTTTGTTTAATGAGCATCTCAGTATTTCCGGGCTGAAAGGGCAGCTCACCTTCAGGGCCGGCGCGCCGTTCGCTCTCGATCCGCTGGCCGAATGGGAAGGACAGGGCAGCGAGACGGCGCCGCGCTAAGCCCGCGAGCCGTCAATCTCGTCCCAAACCATACGCCCTTTGCGTCATAGCGGCGCATGTCAACATTCAAACTTGATCGGACCCGGTCGCTACGCCATATTCGCGGCATATTTTCACTTATGGAAAGCAGGACATGTTTGTCGTTGCCGCGCTCTATAAATTCGTAAAACTTCCTGATTATGTGGAACTCCGGGACAGGCTCGACGCCCTTTGCAGGGAACAGGGCATCCAGGGTACGCTTCTGCTCGCCGAGGAGGGGATCAACGGGACGGTCTCCGGCACGCGCGCGGCGATCGACGCGCTGCTCGGTTTTCTGAAGGCCGATCCCCGCTTTGCGGATTTGCAGCACAAAGAGGCGCTGCATGAGACGCAGCCCTTCTATCGCATGAAGGTTCGCCTGAAGAAAGAGATCGTCACCCTCGGCGCGGAAAATCTCGATCCGCGGGAGGTTGTCGGCACCTATGTAAAGCCGAAGGACTGGGACGCGCTGATCAGCGATCCGGACGTGCTGCTGATCGATACGCGGAACGATTACGAGGTTGAGGTCGGCACCTTCCGCGGCGCCATCAATCCGGAGACGAAAACCTTTCGCGAATTCAAGAAATTTGTCGAAGAGAAGCTCGATCCGGTGCGCGATCAGAAAATCGCGATGTTTTGCACCGGCGGCATCCGGTGCGAAAAGTCCACCTCCTATCTTCTCACCAAGGGGTTCAGGAATGTCTATCACCTTGAGGGCGGCATTCTTCAGTATCTCGAAGACATCCCGAAAGAGCAGAGTAGCTGGGAGGGGGAATGCTTCGTCTTCGATCAGCGCGTGACCGTCAATCATGATCTTGAAAAAGGATCCTATGATCAGTGCTATGCCTGCCGGCGCCCGATCACGGAAGAGGACAAGGCCTCACCGCTTTATGAAAAAGGGATTTGCTGTCCGCGCTGTCATGACGAACTGAGTGCGGATCAGAAAAAGCGATTTGCCGATCGCCAGAAACAGATCGAGCTTGCGAAGGCGCGGAACGAAACCCACATCGGCAGCCACTAACCGGCGAGCCGACGCGCTCGCCTGATCAGGGAGCGGTCTTGATCAGCTTCTCAAGCGAGGCGAAGGAGGCTGCGGATGTAAAGGGGGCGAAGGATCCTGTCGCGCGGATTTCCTCCGCCGCACGCACCACCGCCCCGAAGGCAAGACGGGCAAAGGCAGAGCCGACACTGATGCGCCGCACCCCGGCGCGTTCCAGCTCGGCCACCGTCACGCCCGGCAGGCCGATGCCGGCGACGACATTTACGGGCTTTGATACTTCCCGGCAAACGACTTCAATCGCTTCCAGATCGGGCAGCGCCGGCGCATAGAGAACATCCGCGCCGACCGCTTCATAGCCCTGAAGGCGCGCCAGCGTGTCGGCAAAATCAGGCCGCCCGAACAGATAATTCTCCGCGCGCGCCGTCAGCATGAAGGGCCGCCCGAGCGTCGCCACAACCTCCGCGGCGGCGGCAATCCGCTCAATCGCATGCTGGCGCTCGTATATGGGATTGTCCGGATCGCCGGTCGTATCTTCGATCGTGCAGCCTGCAAGGCCGATTTCCGCCGCCCGCCGCACCGTCTCCGCCACATCTTCCGGTGAATGACCATAGCCGTTTTCAAGATCGGCGCTGACGGGCAGAGAGGTTGCTGCAATGATCCCGGCTGCATGCTCCAGCGCCTCGTCTCGGCTGATCTCCCCGATCGCGGTCCCCTTGCCCGACGAGAAAGCGAAGCCCGCGCTTGTTGTCGCCAGCGCCTCGAAGCCGAGCGCCGCCAGCATCTTCGCCGAGCCAACGTCCCACGGGTTCGGCAGAACAAACGCCTGCGGCCGCTCATGGAGTTCCTTGAAAATATCCGCCCGCGCCCGCGTCTGCCCGGTCATCTCTCACCCCCCGCGCAAAATGTTCATGGTTTGTTCATTTTGCACCATTTGGTTGTGTGCGGCAAGCAGAAACGGCGGTTTGTTAAGATTTCCGCGCCAGGCTAACGGCTGCCATGCTTTCGGCGATGGAGTTCGAGCGCGATTTCATCGAGGCTCATCTGCTCGACGCGCTTTTGTTCATAGCGCTCCCGCGCCTTATGGGCGTCGAGCGCGACCTGATATTTCTTCAGTTCCTGGTAACATTCCGCAACCTCCTCGGTCAGTTCGGCCATCTTCGCGTCGACCTCCGCGATGCTGGCGCGGATGTTATTGCTCTGCTCCTTCACGGCGGCAGCATAGCCGGCATAAGAGAAGCCGACTTCAGGATCACCGGCGGAGATTTCCTGCTCGCGCCGGTTCTGATCTTCGAGCGCGCGCAACTGCTTGACGAAGCCGAGCCGGAGCGCTTCGAAGTCCGCCAGTTCCCGGCGCTTTTCGTCGAGCTTCCATTTGCGCACCCGGATCAGGTTTTCCAGTCCCTTCATAGCTCAGTCCTTCCGTTCAGACGGCCGCGACTTCCGGCTGCTGCTGAAGAATGTCTGATAACATCCGGAAACAGTCGGAAAGTGAGGTTCGTTCCTGCTTGTGCTGGTTCATGAAATCCTCAAGCAGCGGAAAAAAGTGAATGGCCTCGTCGACCAGCGGATCGCTCCCCCGCCGATAGGCGCCGAGCCGGATCATCTCGGCCATGTCATCATAGGTCGAAAGATACTGCTTCGCCTTGCTGATCAGGGCGTTCTCTTCCTCGTTGTTGCAGCCGGGCATGGTCCGCGAGATGGATTTCAGCACGTTGATCGCGGGATAGCGTCCGCGCTCGGCGATCTGACGCTCCATCACGATATGCCCGTCGAGAATGCCGCGCACGGCATCGGCGACCGGCTCGTTGTGATCATCCCCCTCAACCAGCACCGTGAAAAGGCCGGTAATGCTTCCTTTGCCAATCCCCGGCCCCGCCCGCTCGAGCAGTTTGGGTAGCTCGCTGAAAACCGTCGGGGTATAGCCTTTGCTGGTCGGCGGCTCGCCGCCCGAAAGGCCGATATCGCGCTGCGCCATGGCGAAGCGGGTGACGCTGTCCATCAGGCACAGCACATCATTCTCCTGATCGCGGAAATATTCGGCGAGCGCGAGCGTAAGATAGGCGGCCTGGCGGCGCATCAGCGCCGATTCATCGGAGGTCGCCACCACCACGATGCTGCGCTTCAGCCCCTCTTCCCCGAGGTCATCTTTAATAAACTCCTGCACCTCGCGGCCCCGCTCACCGATCAGGCCGATCACATTAACGTCAGCCGAAGTGTTGCGCGCCAGCATCGAAAAAAGCACCGACTTGCCGACGCCCGAGCCCGCGAAGATGCCCATGCGCTGGCCGCGGCAGCAGGTGACGAAACTGTTCAGCGTGCGCACGCCAAGATCTATTTTCTCGCCGACACGCTGGCGCGAGTGGGCTGGCGGCGGGGCATTGCGGAAGGGAACCGCGCGGCTTCCCGTTTTGAGCGGCGGGCCACCGTCGATCGGCTCACCCATGGCGTTGACGATCCGGCCGAGCCAGCTCGCGTTCGGAAATACTGCCGGTTCCTGTTCCGCGATCTCCGCCTTGCAGCCGATGCCGATCCCCTCGAGCGAGCCGAACGGCATCAAAAGCGCCCGGTCATCCCGGAAGCCGACCACCTCGCCCTTCACCCGGCTGCCGTCGCGCGCGCAGAGATCGACACGGCTGCCAATACTGAGGTGCCGCTGGATGCCGCCGATCTCGATCAGCAGTCCCTGGATTGCTGCAACGCGACCGTAATATTGTGATGTCGGAAGCCGGCTGACTTCTGAAATGATGTTTTGCACGAAACGCTCCGCCGGTCCCTTTGGGAGGGCCCGTAGTTAATCTGTGAGAGCATTGTGCCTGACACCCTTTAATGTTTCGTAAATGGCGTAAATGGAGGTTAACAAAGATAGTTAATTTTTATCTTTTATTTTAACGAATTGTTAAGTTAGTTTGTTAATAATCGTTGCGTACAGGAGGTACATTAAGATGCGGGTTTTATTGATTGAAGATGATAGCTCCATGGCTCGTGGCATCGAATTGATGCTGGGCGCAGAGGGCTTCAACGTATACACCACCGATCTCGGTGAAGAGGGCGTAGACCTCGGCAAACTCTACGACTACGATATTATCATCCTGGATCTCGGCCTGCCCGACATGTCCGGTTACGACGTGCTGAAGAAACTGCGCACGGCGAAAGTGGCAACGCCGATCCTCATCCTCTCGGGTATGTCCGAGCCGGACGACAAGGTAAAAGGCCTCGGCTTCGGCGCTGACGATTACCTCACCAAGCCTTTTAACAAAGATGAACTGGTCGCGCGTATTCATGCCATCGTGCGCCGCTCGAAGGGTCATGCGCAATCGACAATCCAGACCGGCCGCCTTGTCGTAAACCTGGATTCGAAGTCCGTCGAAGTCAACGGCCAGCGTCTGCATCTGACGGGCAAGGAATATGGCATGCTGGAGCTTCTCAGCCTGCGCAAAGGAACGACCCTCACCAAGGAAATGTTCCTCAATCATCTCTACGGCGGCATGGACGAGCCGGAACTCAAGATCATCGACGTATTTGTCTGCAAGCTCAGGAAAAAGCTGGCGTCCGCGACAAACGGCGAGAACTACATCGAAACCGTCTGGGGGCGCGGCTATGTCCTGCGCGATCCTGAAGAGGCGCTGCACGCACGCGCGAGCTGACCCGCACCTCAATCCCACAAAACAAACTCCGCAGAACTTCAAATTCTGCGGAGTTTGTTTTTGCAAAAACGTGGCGCGAGTGCGCTATGCGGTTGCCGCGAGCAAGCCGCTTTCGGCGGAGGTATAGACGCCCCGCTGGCCGCTGACCGGCTTAAACCGATCGCAGATACCGAGTACGGTTTCCGCGCCGCCGAGGAACAATGCGCCGTCCGGCGCCAGGCTGTCATAGATACGGTTCAGGGTCGCGCTTTTCGTTGGCTGATCGAAGTAAATCAGGACGTTGCGGCAGAATACGACATCGAACCGGCCGAGCGCGCTGAAATCTTCCAGCAGGTTGAGCCGCTGGAATTTGACCATTGCCCGGATCGAGCTGTCGATCTGCCATAATTCGCCGACCTGCTGGAAATGCTTGACCAGAAGCTGGATCGGCAGGCCGCGCTGGACCTCGAACTGCGAATAGAGGCCGGCTTTCGCCTTCTCCAGAACTTCGTTGGAGATGTCGGTCGCGAGAATCTCGACACGCCAGCCCGCCATCTTCGCCGCCTCTTCCTTCAGCAGCATGGCAAGCGAATACGGCTCCTGTCCGGTTGAGCAGGCGGCGGCCCAGATGCGTAGCGTTTTGTTGGTCGCCCGCGCTTTCAGAAGCTGCGGCAGAACAACATCGCGGAACGTGTCGAAGGGACGGATATCGCGAAAGAAGAAGGTCTCGTTGGTCGTCATCGCTTCGGTGATTTCGGTCAGGAGCCGCTCATCACGCGTCCGTCTGACTTCGGCGGCCAGCGCTTCCAGACTGTCAAGCCCGCGCCGCCGCGCCAGCGGCGTCAGCCTGCTTTCCAGCAGATAGACTTTTTCCTCACCCAGGACCAGGCCGGACCGCGTTTTCACGATCTCGCAAAAAAGCTGGAAATCCTGACTGTTCATACCAGTCTCCCGTTGATAACGTCTTCTATGCTTTGCGGTATTTCCTGTAGCGGCAGAACCCGGTTGCAGATACCCGCATTGGCGACCGCCCCCGGCATTCCCCAGACGACACTTGTCTCTTCATCCTGAGCAATCACAATTCCACCCGCATCCGCGATTTTTCTTGAAGCCTCAAGTCCGTCCCGCCCCATGCCCGTCAGAATGACAGTCAGCAGCTGCGCGCCAAACACTGTATGAAGGCTGCGCAGCATCGGCTCGACGGACGGTCGGCAGTAATTCTCCGGCGGCTCCTGATTGAGCCGGATAAAAAGATCATCGCCCTTGCCGGCGACCGTCATATGCCAGTTGCCGGGCGCGACATAGACGCCGTCGCGGCTGACCTTCTGGCCCTGCTTCGCCTCGATGCATTCCTTATCATATATCCTGTTCAAATGCTCGGCCATGATGGCGGTAAAGGTCTCGGGCATATGCTGTGTGATAAAGATCGGCAGGCTGACCTTTCCCTTCAGCGCCTCGAACAGCTTGAAAAGCGCCTGCGGCCCGCCAGTTGACGAGCCGATCGCAATCGCCCTGGGGACAGGCGGGGATTTCAGCGGACGCAACTCGATGGGCTTTTTCTCGGCAACAAGCTTCGGCTGCACGGCCCCACCGGGCACGGGCGTACCGGATGCCGGCGCGGGCATGATTACAGGCGTGCGGGCGCGCGCCCGGCGCGTGGCGCCAAGCGCCCTGATCTTTTCCACAAGGCTCCGCTGGAACAGTTCCTTCTCATTGACGACACGCGTCGATTCCGGCTTTGCAATGTAATCCGCGGCCCCCATCGAGAGCGCCTTGAGGCTGACGTCCGCATTCCGCCGGGTCAGGGTCGACGCCATGATGACCTGCACATCCGGATCCCGTTTCACAAGTGCCGGCAGCGCCGTCAGCCCGTCCATCTCCGGCATTTCGATATCGAGGATCACAAGCTCGGGCCGCGCACGATCAAACTCGCGCAGCGCCTGCACGCCGTTGCTGGCAATGGCGACGACCTCAATATCCGCCTCCGCTTCAAGCCAGCGGGTCAGGAACCCGCGAATGACGGCAGAATCATCAACAATCATAACGCGGTAGGGCGTTGCCGCCCGGGCTCCGGATCGAGGCGCTATGGGTTGGGGCTGGATCACCTAGAGGACTCCTACCTGCGCGAATTTCGCTTCGATAATCGCCCGATCAAATGGCTTCATGATATATTCATTGGCGCCCGCCGCGATGGCTTCGCGGATATGCGCCATGTCATTTTCCGTGGTGCAGAAAATGACGATCGGCTGATCCCCGTTCTCCGTCTTGCGCAAGGTTCGTAGAAAATCGATCCCGTTCATGACCGGCATGTTCCAGTCGAGCAGGATGACATCCGGCATTTTCTCCTGACAGGTGTTAAGCGCTCCCTTGCCGTCCTCGGCTTCCAGAATACCAAAACTCAAATCCTCCAGAATGCGCCGGGCGACCATCCGGACCACTTTGGAATCATCTACAATCAGGCATGACGGCATCTAGTTTCTCCGTTTCTTTTCACGCTGCTATCGTCGAGTTACCGGCAAAATCCAGCAGCCGTTCGATTTGCAGCACAACCAGCAGCTTGTCTTCCAGGCGATAGACGCCGCCTGAAATTTCTTTCCAGCAACTATCCATGGTGACGGGGGTGGGCTGCAGCCCGTTCAGATCAAGGCTGAGAACCTCGCCCACATTGTCGATCATCAGGCTGTAGGGCTCCCCGTGGTGTTCGACAACGATGCTCATCCCCTCGCTGTCGATCGCGAGATCCGGCAGGCCAAGGCGCTTGCGCACATTGATCGCAGTAACGATCCGGCCGCGCAGATTGAGCGCCCCGGCAACTTCCGGCGGCGCAAGCGGAATTCGGGTGAGCTTCAATCCGCGCAGAACGTCATGAACCTGCAGCACCGGAATGCCGAAAAGCTGATCGGCAATATGAATTGTCACATAGTCCTGCATCTTGCTGTTGGTCATCGTGCATTTCCACTTGCTTTAAGAGTTTGTGACAGGACCGTCATCAGCGAGTCCTTGTCGAATTTGGCGACATAGTCAGAGAAACCGACGGCGCGACCGCGGTCAAAATCATCGGCGGTCGTGTGCGAGGAGAGCGCCACGATGGGCGTCTCGCTCCAGCGCTCGTCGCCATTGACCTCTTCGGCGAAGGTGAAGCCGTCCATTTCCGGCATCTCGATATCGCTGATGATGATGTCATACTGCTCGCCATGCTCCCGGCGCTTCAGCGCATCGACGCCGTTCACCGCCGTGGTGACGTCATAGCCCGCCGTTTTCAGGAGCGGCACCAGCATGTTGCGGAAAAACGGGCTGTCATCGACGAGGAGCACTTTCTGCTTTCCCTTCTGCTGCCCGAACGGGCGGGCATCGGCGGAACCGAACCAGTTGCCGAAGCACTTCTGCAGAAAATACCCGACATTCACGATATCGGTCGCGTGCCCCTGGATAACGGCGCTGCCGACATATTCATCGCTTTCGGATGCCATCTCGATTTCAAGATAGTCCTCGACAATATCGACAATCTCATCAACAAGAAGGCCCATGCTGCGGTCCTGATCGCTGAACACAAGCACCGGCTGACGGGCCTTCTCAAGGGACGGAGCCGAGCCGTCGATTGTGACGAGCGGCATCAGCTGACCACGGTACTGCACGACTTTCCGCCCGTTCGCATCCTCGATGGACGTGCTCTCGATTTCTTCAAGGCGGGCAACCAGCGACAGCGGCACGGCCTTCGGATGCGCACTTCCAGCCCGGAAGACGAGCAGCGCGGTCTTGTCGTCCTGGCGGCGGGCATCGGCTTCCGACTTCCGCTCGTTGTTCTCGGTCGAGACAATCCCGTCCCCGCACATGGCGGCGATACCATTCGGATCGAGGATCATGATCACGCTGCCATCGCCAAGGATGGTGTTTCCGGAAAAGATCGACAGGTTCTTGAGGATCGGCGCAATCGGTTTGACGACGATTTCCTCGGTGTCGAACACACGGTCGACCACGATGCCGAATACGAAGCTCGCCACCTGGATGACGACGATAAACTCTTCCTCGCCGCGGGCATCACTCTGCGCCGCCACTTCGTCGGCCGCCGTTTCCAGCTTGAGAATGTCATTGAGATGGACCAGCGGCAGCAGATGATCGCGAAGACGCAAAACGGGCGACTGATTGATCATCTCGATCGTATGGTCGCTGCTGTTGCTGGTGGAGGCGCGCACCAGTTCAAGAACGCTGGTTTGCGGAATGGCGAAGCGTTCGCCGCAACATTCGACGAT
>JRYH01000854.1_pt1 | contig 46346 bp, 77 predicted proteins | sample 235351 | NCBI WGS metagenome assembly JRYH01 (sample SAMN03074221, study PRJNA261480) | activated sludge metagenome | biome: Wastewater Treatment Plant; feature: Wastewater; material: Activated sludge; isolation source: activated biomass of a wastewater treatment plant treating wastewater... ...
GAATCAAGCTTTTCTGCAACGATGTTCATTTAGCTCTCCTTATTAAGTGTGTTCATTATATATTACCATAAATATAAAATCAACATGATCACATTTAAAACATATCTAACAGAAGCAAGAATGGCTCCCTTATACCATGGAACATCAACCAATGGATTGAATAATATTGTTCATAAGAAACAAGGTATAAAGCCACTTACTCATCAATACATAATGTCAAAAAATAAATTTGCTCAGTCTGGCGTTTCCCTTTCTAGAAATATGCATTTTGCGATTAATTATGGTGGTGGGGTTGTTCTTGAGCTCGATCAGCAAAGGCTTGCACAAAATTATAAGATAGTACCGTTTAATTTCTTTAAAAATGTTACAAGAAAACAAAACCCGTTTTTTAATGAATATGAGGAATTTGTATTAACAGATAAGCCAATTCCCCTAAAATATATTACAAGTATTTACGTGGTTAAATATTTATTCAAAAATGAAGTAGTTGATAAAATTAGACAAGAATATGGCTCAACTTTTATAAAGGCATATCATTATCGTGGCGACTAATCCATATTTTAATTATTATACGCAGCATAATGAACAATCTCTTTTAGAAGATCTTACTGTTGAATCAATAAGACAGTTTGCACATAATGTTGTTTATCTTCCGAGAAATATTAATATTGAAGATCCCTTAATGGTTGAGCCAATTACTCAATCATTTCAACATGCACTCGATGTTGAAATGTATATTAAAAATTGGGATAATTATCAGGGTGAGGGTCAATTACTTTCTAAATTTGGTCTTGAAATTAGAGAGCAAATGACTTTTGTGCTTACTCATAGATCATTTAATCAGTTTATTAAGAATACAACACATAAACCAAGACCTTGGGAGGGTGATTGCATTTATATCCCAATGATTCATACAGTTTATCAAATCAAATATGTTGATTCGTCTGCAAGCTTCTTTCAGTTAGGTAAGAATTACAGTTGGGAAATTGTTTCTGAAATTCTCGAATTTAACAATGAGAAATTTGAAACCGGGCGAGTAGAAATAGATAAACTTAATCCTCCGTTTGAGCATGTTGATGATCCAAATTATAATTTAGATGATTACGACAAGACAGCTCAAAATACAGTTATTCAAGATGAAGGGGATAATATTCTTGATTGGACTGAAAGTAACCCGTTTGGTGAAGTCTAATGATCACATTTAAACAATATCTAACAGAAGCAAGAATGGCTCCGCTTTATCATGGAACATCTGTTGCTAATGCTCTTAAGATTTTAAGTCAAAATGTAATGAGAGCTGGATCAACACCGGGCGATCCATATGCTATTAGCTTTACTAGAAATCTTAAATTTGCTTTTGATCATTCAGAATTAGTTCATACACCATATAAAGGCAAGGCTGTAACAGCAGTTTTACAATTTGATCAACAGAAACTTAATTATAATTATAAACTCGAACCATATAATTTCTTCTCGCAAAAACAGCGAGAAGCCATGAGAATTGATAAGGCTCGCCCCAGCAAGGCCGATGCAGAAAAAATGGGCGATCCTGAAATAAGACCAGAGTTTGAAGAAAGGATCGTCGGCAATAAGCCAATTTATGAAGTAAAGAAATATATTACAAAGATTATCATTCTAAAAAAGATGTCAAAGAGAATGACAGAGAAACAATTAAAAGCGCTTAAAGATTTTGGAATAAAGGTAGAGATAATATAATGATTTCCTTTAAACAATATCTAATAGAATCACAAAATTATCCATTATACCATGGAACTTCTATTAATAAGCTAACAGATATCATTAATGATAATACTATTAAGATAGGATATGCCGATCCCGGTCTTCATTGGCCATCAAAAAATGGTAAGATAGTATCTACAACAAGAAGTTTTAGTTTTGCAAAATATTGGGCTTCAATGAGGGGATTTGCGGAGGGGGGAGGTGTAGTTATTGAATTAGATAGACAAAAATTAAAGAACAACTATAAGATTGTACCTTTTAACTATTTTGGAAGCTGGCGTGCAGATCTTGACCCTAAGACAAGATGGACATTTGGTAAATCATACATTTTTGATTTAGATAAAAATCAATTTGAAGAAGCAATCACAAAAGATATTAAACCAGCATTAAATTATATTAAGAAGGTTTACATGTCAAAGGCAACCGCAGACATTTTAAAAAAGGAAGATAGTTCTGTATATACAATCTTAATTGATCGCAATTTAATAACACACAAGAATTTTTAATCATGATTACATTTAAATCTTACCTAATAGAATCCAGATCTGCACCGCTCTATCATGCAACATATCCAGAAAATTTAGATGCGATATTAATAAAAAATAAAGGAATTTTACCACGCACATATCAAGCAAAATCAGAGTTATTTACAGGTTTAAATGATGGTAGAAGTATATTGGGTGTTTCAACAACAAGAAGCTTAGATTTCGCTGGTCAATTTCGAACTCAAGATTATTCTGTAGTTCTTGAACTTGACCAAAGAGCATTAGCACAAAACTATAAGATTGTCCCATTTAATTATTGGTTAAGAGTTGGTTCAAGATATGTTGAAGAGGTAGGCAAGAAAGTTAAGCTTTCAGGTATTAGAAAAAATGAGTATGAAGAGTTTATAATTACTAATAAGCCTATTCCAACAAAGCATATTAAAAAGATTTGGATCCACAGAAAGTTTGGTGTACCTGGACTTAAAGGTCGGGAAATACTTGAACGTATCAGGCAACAATATGGTAGTTCATTTATAGGGTATATCGATTAATGATTTCATTTAGACAATTTTTAAATGAAAGCGAGATCCTTCGAAATTATACTTCAACGGATCAATTTAGATACTACAAAGGTCAAATTGCAAATGATTTTAAACAATTAAAATCAGATTATCCGTATGATGGCGGTAGGTTATATAGAGGTTTAAATTTCAGTTCACCCAAACAATATTTAAATTTTCGAAGAGCTATTCGTAATGGGATGATTAGTTCAGAGGAGATAACCTCTTGGTCACCTGATTTAGGTACTGCTAAACAATTTGCAGTTAGTCCACAGGTTTACTCTATCTCATCTTTATCACCGGGTAGCTATGACCCAAATGAGAGAGTTAGTGGATTCATCGGGGTCATTCTTGTAATTGAGTGCCGATCGGGGGTTGGTATTGACGTAAGGAAATCCGAGTATGCTTCAGAATCTGAGGTAATTTTACCACCAGGATCGTATAAAATCGTAGATATTATTGTTGAGAAGAAGTGGAGACATATTGTCAATAAATTGGATATCAACCAAGAAGTAATAGATATTCTCAATACAAACAGAAATGTAGATCCTGAACTCATGAGACAATTATTTCGATATAAGGGAGGCGATCTTTACGATGATGTTAAAGTCAAAATCGTCTCGAATGCGGTCGACTCATTTATAAAGAAGAATTATATCAATATAAGTTACGTAGAGGAACCAATTAGGAAATGGGAGCGTAATAAGAAAGAGCATGAATTACTCTTTCCGGATGGTACATACAAATTTAACCTGTGGGGAGATCTAGGGTTATTAAATTATACTGTTTTCGAATCCATCAAGGATATTATAACTCCCAGAGATCTTAATAGAATTAGAACTTATATGATCAATAAAATCAACACAACTACAAAAGTCGTAGATAAGAAGAATGTGATGATTGAATACGATCATGCATTTAACCAGATCGTAACTTCATTTGATATGGGTATAAACGATTTTAAATATCTCGCAGCCGCCTATAGTAGAGCTTATCATAGATTTAATCAGCTTCTAAGAGATTATAATAGACTACAGCATTTTGATATGCATGAAATGACAAAATTGCTTCAAGATCATATGAAGGGTCCGTTTAGATGATTACTTTCAAACAATTCTTGTCGGAAGCTAGAATGGCTCCTCTATATCATGCAACAAGATTTAGTAATCTTGAGAAAATTCTTGTGACAGGATTAAACGGCAAAACTTTTCAAAATCAATTTAAAGGAAATAGGTCACCAACACGCGGTATGTATGGTATTTCTACGGCAAGAACTATAAGAGCCTCTTTAAATTACTATAAGAATAATGTATCAAACATTTTAAACTATGTTATACTTGAACTGGATCATGTAGCAATTAGAAATAAGTATAAAATATTTCCAGTAGATTATTTTGCAACGCGTCGATTAATGAATTATACAGGCCCAGTTTATGAAAAGGGTGGAGAAGAGGAAGAATTCATTATTACACCTTCTTACACTAATTCAGAATACGGATTCTTACCATCTAAATATATTAAGAGAATATTTTATATTAATCAGCCTGACGAGCCTATCCATGTGTATGATAACACTGCCCGGATGTATAATAAGACTATTAATAATTTGAAGAACTCAAAATTAGGTAGAAAATTTGAGTGGAGAGAATTTAATGCTTAGTTTTAAACAATTTTTAACAGAGGCAAGGATGGCACCACTTTATCATGCGACAAATGAAAGGGCTGCTCTGAATATTCTAAATGACAATAAATTTAAAGCTGTGACGATGCAAAAATCTACGTTGTTGCATCAGCAAACAAAGATTGGTAAAAATGCTTCTTCCGACAGCTTATATGGAGTTTCACTAACAAGAAATCTAAAATTAGCTAAAGGTTTTGGTTATATTATATTTGTTCTCGACCAGCAAAAGCTTGCACAAAATTATAAAATTAAACCTTTTAATTATTGGAATTCGGATGCTTCACTAGATCCATTCGATCCAACGGATGAAAAGTCTAATGTTGCAAGAATTTCTGATAGGCTTAGTTATGCGGGCGAAAAAAATTCTAATGAATATGAAGAATTTGTTTATGGTGATATTAAAAATGCAAAGAAATATATTACAAAGGTTTTAATGCAGAATGGTATGAATAAAAATCCAATAAAACTTCATAATATTCCGGTTGAGTATTTTTAAGGTTTGTATTTATTAATATCAATGACATAAAGCCCTAAATCCTGATTCTCCTCAAAATCAGGATTTTCAACTCTGATGTAACGATCATGCACAACATTAATTTTATAGCCCTCGGCAATTGCCTTTAAGGCTTTATATAGCTCAACATCTTCATTTGTTTTCATTATTTTTATCCAAGGTTAAAATTATTTTTGTAATATCTAAAGCTGTTTTATCGGACATATCTTTTGTTGCACAAGCATTTAGAAACACTGTTGCTAGTATAGCAGCCATTAATTGTAGACTTTTATTCATCTTCAAGCCATTCTGGTTTAGTATAAGGGTGCTCGTCTGACTCAGACCAAGCTAATGCTTCTCGATGAGCATCTTTTGGATCTTTATAACGGCCAAACCCAGTTTGCTGAACATCAGTGTAGGTGCCGTGCTCGTCAGTAACATCACAATATAGGACCGCTGCCCAGCCCGAGCCAAGCAGTGAAATTCCCAATCTAAAATTATCTACTGTTTCTTTCATTATCTCACTCCAAAGTAAAAGAAAAGAACTACCCAAACAACCTTACATAGAATATGTAATGCTTGATCTATATTATATGAAATTCTACCGCTACATTTAGTATCATCAATAATAAAATGAACTAAACATTCTAAGATACTAAGGGTAACGCTACCGGTAATAATTCCAACTACTCCACCGTGAATAATTGCGTGCGCCTCTAGAGCTTGCCACCAAGGAACTCCCGGAATAGGGTTAAATCGATTTTTAGCTCTTGACAAAAAATCGCCTTGGAGTGGGTAATCAGCAAGCGCGTGTCCAAATATTAGTAGTAAAAACATTTCAATCATTGAGGTTCTCCCTCGCGGCACGGAGAGGACCACCGCAAATAGCGCACATTCTCGCCGCCTTTTCGTCTGCGCCTATGCCGGCTACGTCAGCACGGATATATTTCTGCTTTTCGTAGCCGTAACCAGTAGCGGTTGTAAAAATGCGCTGACCTTCATCGGCATAAATTGTAGTGTCGCGCAACACTAGTTGTTCTGGCCAGATTAGTTGCGGGTTCTTAATCATTGTGTCTCTCCTGTTCGAGGAATTCGAACCGACCGTCCTCGAATTCCTCTCTGGGACGCACCCACAGCGAGCCGTCATCGACGCTGCGGTAGATGGCGACTTCACGCATATCGACACTATTAGTCGAAGCAGGTCCGTCGAGGGGAAGGACCTGCTCGACCCAACACTCAACCTGCATCTTGCCGATGCCGAGCAGCACATATTCGGTGCCTCGCTTCTTGAGGCGGTGGGTAGCCACCACCCGCTCATCGGCGGGATGGGGTTGGGAGAGATAGGCGCGGATAATGTTGCGCACGTGATCTACGTCTGAGCCGCACTCGAATTTGTTGTAGGCTTCTGTTGCCACTTCCAGCCCCTTCGGATCAAGCTGCATTGCCCGTCTCCTTCTCGCTGAGGGCGGCGCGAACAACGTACAGCGCGTCGTCAATCTTCTCCGCTTCGCACAGGCTGTCTTTCGTCAGGCTATATTCGGTCTTCTTAAAAGCCGCCCGCAGTCCTTCGCACTCTGCGCGGGAGGCGGTGAGAATTTCGGATAGGCGTGACCACCACTCATACTCGCCGTTGGCAGCCAGTTCGTTGCACTTATCGATGTAACGTCGGATTTCAGCATCCGTCACCAGCTCAGAGCCAGTTTTCGAGTTATTCATCTACTTTAAACCTTTCATATAAATTATTAGATTTCTAGACCATCTCTAAAGGAGATACCCCTTATTTGTTCAATAATAGGTAAAGCCCATGGTGATTCGTTAAGATCTACCCAAATATGACTTCCAAATGATAGTTTTAAGTATCTATTTTGAGCTTGCCGAATTAGCTCAGCAAGCTCTTTTCAGAGACCTCAATTTTATCCATTATGCTGCCTTCTTAAGGAAACGGCCAGTCTTAGGATCGCGAGCAGGGCCCTTAGTAACCTGAATCTTGCTAATCTTCTTAGCCTTCGTAACATGAAGGAAGTGATAGATCGACGCAGAATTCTCAGTCATGCCAAAATCCATAAAAGTCTTGATATAAAACTGACGCTTCTGATCGCGACCGTTAGCATTCACAAAGTCCAGAACCTTATTCTTAAAAGTATCACGCATTTCATTTCTCCTTTGATGTTTATAATGTAGTCTACTTTAGTACTGAGTTCAACTGTTAATTTCACGAACAACATGGTTTGTTCGGATCGGTTTCACGTATGACCTAGCATAATCATTCTTAGCCTGCATATTAAAAGCAGCGTAAATAGCTTGATATTCACGAAGAGTTTTAGTGAGTTTTTGTGCTCTATCGAAATCCTGATCCTCAACAGCGCTTGCAATCCAATTTTTGTAAGTACTAATTCGATCACTAATGGTTTCATGAATAAGTTCAGCATATTTTTCAGTCATACTAAAATTGTGAATAGTGCTCATTTCATTTCTCCATGCTGTAGAGGTATCTTAGTACATAAAGGTACTTATTGCAACTGATAAATATATAAAAGGTAATTTTTCATGGGCACAGGCAGAATCACAGACCCTGTTGATAGGGAATCATTCAAAAATCTTATAAGAGCAAAACTCGGAGAACCAGTAATTCAGCTTAATATAACTGAATTTCAGGCGGATATTGCTGTTGATGAGGCTCTTCAATACTTTAGAGATTATCATTATAATGGATCAACACACGTTTATTATGTGCATTCTATTACTCAAACTGATATTGATAATCGTTGGTTTGATGTACCGAGAGATTTGATTGGTGTAACTGATATTTACGATTCAACTTCTAACTCTGGGATGGGGCTCAATACAAGCATTTATTCAGGTGCTTGGCAGGTAAATTATGATTTACTCTTTAATCAGGGTACACTAACAGGCTCATTTCTTTCATTTTATATGAATAAGACGTATTATGATATGATTAATTTTCTTCTAACAGGGATGAAATCTATTAGATTTAACATGCTTGAAAATCGTGTTTATCTTGATTCTAATTGGCAGAATTATAATGTGGGTGATATTTTAATTTTAGATGGTCATCAAATTTTAGATCCGGATGCTAATCCAAATATTTGGTCTGATCGGTGGTTAATTAGATATGCAACTGCTAAACTTAAAAGGCAATGGGGTGAAAATCTAGGTAAGTTTTCGGCTACTTTACCTGGTGGAATTACTGTTAACGCACAAGATATTAAGCGTGAGGCAGATGAAGAAATCAAAAATATTGAAGAAAACTGCTTGAGGGATTATAGCGAGCCCCCTCGCGACAGAATTGGATAGGCGTCTACTTAGAGGGTTAAATTAAATATAAGATGATTAGTTTTAAGCAATTCCTAACTGAAATCTTTAATGGTAGTAATATTGAAGTATGGAAAACTATTTATCCAAGTGATCCTATCTTAGTAGAATTTTCTATTAGAGGTGAAAAATTTACTGTTGCTATTATTAAGAGAATAGCAGGAAATATTCATGGAGATCAAAACCTTACTTACACAATAGCTTTTGATAGAGATGGAAGACTTAATCTGGTTGGTAATTATGATACTAAGACTGCAATTAGAGTTTATTCAACTGTTATAGATATTATTAAGACAAAATTAAAACCTATAATGAATACAGGAGATGAAATTGATTTTCAATCCTTCGATTCAAGAACTAATAAAGTCTACGAGAGGTTTAGTAAAATTGCAGCAAGAGAAATGAATGGCACATATAAGAAAAATGGTAATACATTTAGGATTACTAAGTTATGATTTCATTTAAAGAATTCTTAGCAGAAGCTCGTATGTCTCCCTTATACCACGCAACCCTATATGAAAGAGGTGCGTCTATACTAGCAGACAATTATATGCGTCCCGGTGGTGAAGAACCTGGTCTGAATAAAAGGACTGTTTCTTTAACGAGAGATTTTACGTTTGCTAAAGCGTGGATATATGAAATGGGCGGCATTGACGATGGAATGATTTTTGAAATTGATCAATTAAAATTATCACATAAGTATAAAATTGTGCCATATAGCTATTTTGGACAGCGTGAGATAGGGTATATGGACAGTGCCCGCAGAATACCAACAAGCAAGTTTGAAAGTCCTGGGAAAAATTATCATTTCGACAATCAATTCGAAGAAGCAGTTATTGGCCCTATTAAGGATTTTAAAAAATACGTAACAAAAATTTATATCAGCGAGATACATCGTAACTATGAAAAAAATGTAAAAACTCTGCGTAAATATAATATACCAATTTATTCTTATAAAACAAGGAAAATCATAAATTGATATCATTTAAGCAATTTATAACTGAGTTATATAAGCCAAATATGAATGAGATTCTTAAAGCTATTAATAGTATGCCTGGACATACTTTTAATTCTTTACGTCAAATAGAGACAAACACTGCAATAACTTCTCTCGCAAGAAAATATAAGTTTACTAAAATAGGCGAGGGATTCTATGCCGTTGTTTATAAACACGAGAATTATCCTTTTGTCGTTAAAGTGTGGAGACAAGATGAAGGATTTGATATGTGGTTAAATTTCGTACTTAACAATCAAAATAATCCATATGTACCTAAAGTTAAAGGTAAACCAGTTAGAATCACTGGCACTGAATATAAAGCAATTAGATTAGAATATCTAATCCATCCTAAAATGAGGGAAAAACATATTCATGATGTTATTGAAATTCTCTGGAAGTCAGAAGATCCTAATATGAAGAAAATTGTAAGATATCTTAAATCAACTGGTAGAGATGATGATATGCATTCAGAAAATATTATGCAGAGACCCAATGGACAATGGGTCATTACAGATCCGTTGGCGTGGTAATGATTACATTTAGTCAATTTTTAACAGAATCTAGATCTGCGCCTCTCTATCATTCAACAACAATGTCTGCAGCTAACCGCATTCTTGATGATAATACAATGTATGGTACTATGCAATTTGCTGGTCAGACAGATGGTAAAAAGGTAATCTTTACCACGAGAAGCCTTAAGCAAGCAAAGCATTTTATGAGATTTGATGCAGCACATCAAAGCGTAGCAATTATTGTCTTTGATCAAGAAAAACTAGGTCAAAGATATAAGATCAAGCCAATTAAGAATTGGGCTGTTTCGCGTGAAGAGGGTAAAGCAGATGATTGGATTGGGAAGAAAGATAAAAGAAATTTTACCCTTCATAAGCCAATGTACATGAATCATGCAATAGGTATGAATGAATTTGAAGAAATTATTATTACAGATAAGATCACAGATATATCAAAATACATAACTTCAATTTTAGTTAATAGAGATCCTAAAGAATATTCTGAATTAGGTAAAGATCTCCGCGTAAAATTCATTTGAACTAAATATTATTATGAAAACGTCAGCACAGGGAAAAATTGCTTTAGCAGTATCAGAAGGTTTGGTAGACACAGCCTATCTTGATTCAGTAGGTGTTTGGACAATAGGTATTGGCCACACTGCGTCTGCTGGAGGAATTAATCCAAAAAATTATATTGGGAAAAAGCTAACAGTCAAGCAAGTTCTTGATTTGTTTGCTGAAGACTTACCAAAGTATGAAGCAATTGTAACTCGTAATGTTAAAGTTTCTTTAAAACAAAACGAATTTGATGCATTAGTACACTTTGTTTATAATATTGGTGAGCCTAATTTTAAGAAATCAAATCTTCTTAAAAATCTAAATGCTGGCAACAAAAAACTAGCCTTCGAAAATGGTTTTCATGGATGGCTTAAACCACCAGAACTAAAAGGTAGAAGAGATTTTGAAAGGGATATTGCATTAAATGGTAAGTATGGTTCTACAGTTGCTCCTCTTTACACTGCTAATACTTCAGGTAAACTCATACGTAACGGAACTGTTAATCTTAAAACAGTCTTACTTGAAGATACCAAGACGCCCACAACCGATAACGGAACAACCGTTACTCCTCCTAAAGAAGAAACCTCTAAACCTCCAGCCAATGATACTAAAACCGAAAAAGGCATCTTCGAACTCATACTTGAAATATTGAGTAAGCTATTCAAGAAAGATTAAACAATGTTACCGCCAGAAGTGCAAGGATATATTAGACATATTTTACATGCAATTGGAGTTGCAATTGTAGGTTATGGTGGTATGCAAGACTCAAATATTGAAATGTATGTAGGTCTTGGCGTTAATCTTATTTCACTTGGCTGGTTTCTATATGCTCAGATAAAGAGCAAGAGATAATATGCAGTGGCTTCTTAAGCTTCTCGGGATTGATCCTCTCGGCAAAGTTGTCGATGGTATTAATCAATGGACAAAAATAAAAGAAGAAGCAAAGAATGATGCAGAGCGTATTAGAGCAGATGTTGAACTTGCACGATTAAATACGAAGCTCGAAAGCGCTAAACAAAGCGCTGAAGTAATAAAAACCGGAATGCAGCATAAGATCTTTTGGATCCCTTGGTTAATTGCTACAGTACCGGTTTCATTATGGTTTGGATGGGGTATGCTTGATAGTTTAGCTAATGGCGCCCTACCAGATGTGGCCGCGCTACCCCCTCAATTAAAAGAGTACGCTGATATTGTTTGGCAAAACCTATTTTATGTTGGTGTTGCCGGTATTGGAGCAGAGGCTATTAGCAAAGCTCTAAAGAAGTAATTAACAAACTTTAATCATTTCCCAATTTTCAATCCATAACCCATAATTTCTATTCAATTTATCATTAAGATCATCAATAATATTAATAGCATCTATTTCTGAATAAATTGACGCTTCTTGATAGTTTCTACCTGTGTAGTCATTGTAGTCACTGTAGCCGCGGGCAAACATATATGGAAACATTTTGTCGCCTCTTCGTGCAAATACAGTTTTATTTGTGCACTTTTCAGTTGCTTTTACAATAAACATCATTTAACCTCATAAATTTCTGTTAAGAGATGACCTGACACCAAAAGCCACTTAGTAGACTGCGGCTTCATATTCAGCCTATCTTTAAGCTTAGATAAGCTCGTCTCTGATATTATATTGATATATTCACCTGAGTTTAACTGATCTGCAATAGACTCAAAGTCGTGCAGATCAGTTACTTCAATAGCGATATAAAGAGTTAAATTAGACATTTTTCATCTTTCTCGTAGGCCACTGATTGAAAACAGTTCCAAGCTTAGAAGTCTTAGTGATAATCATAGTCTTCCAAACTTCCTTAGTTCCATCTTTACGAGTCACGTGTAGAATCGAGTAATCCCAAAGATAACGATGCTTCTCATCGAGAACGATTGATTCAACAGTATCAAGACCAATTTTCTTGGTGAGCTTGATAACATAAGCGTCAAAATCAACATTAGCTTCATGCCGCGTAAAATCAAGAAGCTTCTTGATATTCTCTTCATCCTTTACCCGATACATAGGACCATTAATATGATAAGAGTAGGGACGATCTTTATCCTGCTTAGTAAGACGGCACTGAACAAAGTTATGAGTATTCTTCTGCATTACATACTCGCCGCGAGAGCGATAACTAAGCGAGCTTGGATAAGGAAACGCAGTGTTGAGGTCCCAATCGTGCTCAGCAAGCTTATTCAAGCACCATTCGTTATAAGCAACCTGTCGGCTCACAATATATTCAACAGTTTCTTCACGAATACCCTTAATAGCTTCATTTACAAGATTCATTGCTATCTCCATTTGATGAAGAGAATATAGTCTATTTTTATAAAGAAGTCAACTTATAAGTAGTTAACTACGGGTTTCAATGGTATGAAGTGTGTTGATTTAATTTCTGCAACAATCCAATATTCATCTGGATCAATTTCAAGACTCTGATTAATGTGGCTATAAACTGCGTTTTTATAGCCAATAAAAAATCCACAATAAGCATCACCTAAACCATCATGATTATTAGAATAATCTAGAAGAAATGCCTCAATTAAGTCTCTACTATTAAGCTCGCTATCCACAGTATGTGGAATAGAGACAGCAATATATAACGAGCTTTGATCATTTAACTTACCAGTAGTGCTATCAAGATTATATTCACGATCTTCGCGTCTCGCAATAAACTTATTTGCGAGGTAAGAGCCTGGGATTCCATCAAGTTTCAAAGAGCCTGTCTTTGTTACACCAACAACTTTAACGCGTGTACCCTTTGGAATATATACATAATTATAATTACTAATAATTTCTTGTCCAATTCTAAATGTCATATTTTTATACCTTTTTTAAATATCCGTTTTTAATTGCTAGTCCAATAAAAGATTGAAGTGGTCCTATCGCTATAAAATTATACATAGTGTCAGAACCATAAATTTCTCGAAACTCACGTTGAAAATCTAATGTCATTTGTGCAACGTCGGTACCACTAACGTAACTTTGTACTTCTTTAACCTTTACGCGGTTAAATTCTCTAAGCTCTTCAGGAGTTATTTCTTTCTTTTTCCAAAAATTAAACATTAGAATACTCTTTTATCCCTAATTCAGCATTGATTTGCTTGAGTGCCCGAATATATTTTTCATACCTCTTTACATCTTCTGAGCTTGGGTGACTGTAAGGGTTAGCTTTAGTATTATAAAGTCTGGTTAGATCCGCATTATGTAGAAGATCATATCTCTTTACCATTAATGCATACCAATTTTTCGAATCGATAAGCTCTTGAATGTAATCTTTATAAGATTGTCCCTTCTTTCTCGTAAGAAGAACAAGTGATTCTATAACTCGCTGCGTCATTCCCTGAATAGATTTGAGATCATTAACAGTTGCAGGCGAATCTTCCATAACATCATGTAGAAGAGCAACACAAAGAAGCTCTTCATTATGATCATTATACGCTTTTTTAATCGCCATCATAACATGAATCGGATGAAGAATATAGGGCAACCCGGCTTTATCAACCTGACCCTCGTGCGCTTGAAGCGCGAATGATAAGCATCTTTCTAGTAAATTTGACATAATTCATTTTATAATATCATTCTAAACGAATTGCAACTTAAATATAAGAGATATGATCACATTTAAATCTTACCTAACAGAATCTAGATCTGCACCGCTCTATCATGCAACAAATAAGGAGCGTGCAAAAGAAATACTTATTTCTGATGTGCTTAAACCAGCTCGTCGTATAGGTCAATATAATTCAAAAGAAATCAGTCAAGCAATTTCATTAACAAGATCAATTAGAACGGCGAGTTTATGGGTAGGACGACAAAATAACGTTTCTTTTGAATTAGATCAACACAAATTAACGCACAACTATAAGTTGAGCCCTGTTAATATGGCGCATGTTTGGGCTCAAACAGATAAACAAATGACAAAACAAGAAGTGAAGCAGTATAAATCAAAAAGTTCAAAATATGAAGAGCTTTTTGAAGAAATGATTACAGAACCTATTAAGCCACTCTCAAAATATCTTAAAAAGATAATAGTTTTCACTGATGATATCACATGGTGGTCAGATGATATTATAAGACATCCGCTACTCTACAGCTGGGATAAACAGAGATTTATTAATCAATGACACCTTTTGAACATCAACTTCTTTGGAAATATTCAGTAGTTTTTGGTACATTCTTTAATGATATTATCATTCAAAGGGGCGATGAAGCTAACCCTGCATTGCAAAAATTTAAAGTTCCAATTGAGTTTGGTCCTAAAGAAAAATTTTTAGCGATGACAAATACAAAACCAACATCACATAAAAAGCGTGCTATTCAACTTCCAAGAATGTCATATGAGATAACAGGTCTTGCTTTTGATACACAAAGGAAGCTTGAAAGAAGAAATATTATTAATAAGAGAACTAAAAAAATTCTTAGGGGTGCACCCTGGGATATTAATTTTAGACTCTCTATTATGACTAAAAATTTACTAGATGCAACTAAAATTGTTGAGCAGGTACTTTTTATGTTTCAACCTGATTATACAGTTGATGTTAAATTACTTAAAGATTTTGATCATATGGATCGCATCACAACCGATTATGTTTCTATTTCTAGTCAGGATGAATATGAAGGTGAGTTTGAAAGATTAAGAAAGACTGTTTGGGATATTGACTTTGTTATGCATGGATGGCTTTATGGTCCGGTTGATGAAGGCAAACAAATCAAAAAGATTATTCTTGATTATCACTCAAGTCTTGAACTTGATTCTTTCTTTGAAAAAACAATTATTATCCCTGGTTTAACCGTAGATGGTGAGCCAACAGATGATATCAATGAAACAATTCCATATCAGGACATTGAAGAAGATGATAATTATGGAATTATTCAAATAGATAGTGGTTTGCAGGTGCCAGAAGAAGAATGATTACATTTAAAGAATTCTTAAATGAAAGCTATAAATTTTCGAATATTAATTCAGTTTATTGGTTTGTAGATGAATCTAAAACAAAGTATGCAGTTGAATTCTTTTATGATGATAGTAAAGAAAATGTAGAAATTATCTTTAGTGCTAATAATACAACATATAAAAGACAAGATAATACACCAAACCCTGTAAAAGTTTTTAGGACTATAGGTGATATTCTTGACGATAACTTAAAGAAGCACAAGGTATCGACGCTCGAATTTACTGGTGATAAACTATATGCAAGTCGAATTAAATTATATGATAAATTAGCTAAAAGAATTGCTAGTAAGTATAATGGTAAGCTAGAAGTTACTGATCCAGATAATACTAGAAGAGTTTATAAGATAAAATTATGATTAGTTTCAAACAATTTATTACAGAAGCTCGTCTAGCTCCATTATATCATGGCACCTCTTGGAATAATGGTAGAAATATTATTGCTGAAGGCTTCTTTAGAACTACCACAAGTCATAATTCGTTTATGCTATTAAGGACGCCTCTTGCACACCAAAGTGAAGTAACAAAAATATATGACAGCAAAACAAATTTACCATTTCCAAAAGATAACAAAACAACCAAAAGTATATACGGTCTTTCAACATCACGCAGTTATAGATTTTCTAAAACATGGTGTAAGAGAATGTTGGATCTTAGCGAAGATGATATTGTTATTTTTGAATTAGATCAGCAAAAACTAACACAGAAATACCAAATTAAACCAATAAGCTTTAATATTGGTAGATACATTTACAAAGGCGAAGATTTAAATGAATATGAGGAATTTATCGTCTCAAGCAATCCTATTCCGCTTAAGTATGTAACGAAAATTTATTCACCATTTCCTGTGACTATTAAAAAAGAATTAGGCACAAATAGGGGAATTAAATGCGAATTTTTAAGATAAAATTATGATCACATTTAAAAACTACCTAACAGAAGCAAGAATGGCTCCACTTTATCATGGAACAACAATTTATGCTGCTCGTGATATTATCAAACACAATGAACTAAAAAAATCTATAGGTGATTTAGGTTCAGCAGAGCCAGCAATTTCATTCACACGGAGTTTACATTTTGCAAAGAGGTGGGCGGTTCAGCAGGCTGGCGAGAGACCAGATGAAGCTGTTGTATTTGAAATTGATCAACAAAAATTAAACCAAAATTATAAAATTTATCCTTTTAATTTCTTTGATAATGTAGCTCGCTTTAAAGGAGCTTTTAGTATCTATAATGAATATGAAGAGAGAATTGTAGGGCGAAATATTAAGAATTTTGATAAGTATGTAACCAAGTTAATTGTTATGGTGAAGCCCGGTAAGCCTATAAAGGATAATGTGATTTTAAACTACCCGAAGCTTTGGTATGATGGAAAGTTTATTAACAAATGATCACATTTAAACAATTCATTACAGAAGCAAGAATGGCTCCATTATATCATGGAACAAGTGCTGCTTACCTTTCTTCTATTGTAAGAAGAGGAATTAGAGGAGAAACCATTCAAGCAGCACATAAGATATTAAAAAATGATAATCAAGTTGGTGTGTCTACAACTAGATCGTTAAAGTTTGCTGTAAGTTGGGTGAGCGGCGAAAGAAATGAAGGTATTGTATTAGAATTTGATCAGCAGAAATTAGCACAAATGTTTGAAATTAAGCCTATTTCTTATTTTACATCAGAGACGCGTGGTTCACGCGAAATGGGAGAGAAACATTACACTAATGAGTTTGAAGAGTTTGTTATAACGGGTAAAAGATCAATTCCATTTAGTTATATTACTAGAATTTATATAAGCCGCCAGTACGCTAAACGGTGGCCAGAAAAATATGAAAGAGATATTGTACCTATCCAACAGCAATACGGTTCAAGTTTTATAAGATATTATGATCACATTTAAAAACTACCTAACAGAAGCAAGAATGGCTCCTTTATATCATGGCACTAATCTGTCCTCAGCTTATCAGATTTTAACACAAGGTGCATTTAATGTTGATACAATACATCAGTCTTTTTTGCTCTTAAAAACACCTTATCGGTTTCTCAGACAGCCAGGTTTAGGCGGCGAGTCAATTCCAATTATAATGCCAAAAACAAATTCAAATTCAAATCGTAAACTTATTAATGGTTTGTCGACAACTAGAGATTATAGATTTGCTAAGAGTTGGTGTTTAAATCAATTAGATTTGCTATTGAGGTATATAGTAATTTTCGAATTTGATCAGCAGGCTTTAACACACAGGTATCAAGTTAAGCCTGTTAGTTATTGGTTAGGGCGCCGCTTAGAAAAAGTTGTAAAAACAAATGAAAGTGAAGAGTTCATTCTTTCAGATAAACCTATTCCCTTAAAATATGTAACTAAAATTTTTGCTGGCAATGTTGAAGAAATGAAAGATAAAATAAGAGCGGCTAATATCAATATACCAGTTGAACCATTAAAGTGATTCATATATTTTCTTAAACATTTGAAAAGCTTCATTCTCATCATTTGCAAAGATCACGCATTGCGACCAAGCAGGATAATAAAAATCAATATTATATTTTCTAAATTGAGCTTTTACCTCATCTGAAAGTTTATCATATTCTTGAAGACTTTGAAGGTCAATCGCCATGTTGTTACCAGTGAACTGTTAGAAAATTGCTTTCTTTATTATAATCTACTCTAGGTAAATAGGTTAAATCTCTTCTAAAGAGGTACATCATTCCATTATTCAATTCAATAATTTGATGACTATTAAAATAGTGAAGCTCTCGTATTTCAGAGAGCTTCAAATCATCAATATGGAGATATTCTAATTCAGGAATTTCCATTTAACCACCTATAAAGCGTTGACCTCGGGATGCCTAAGTACTTAGCAGCCTGGGTCTTATTGCCGCTGTGTTTTGCAACAGCTTCCTCTGCGATTTCTTTGTTAGATTTTGGAAGGACATCACCCTTTTTAAGAATTGTGTAGAGATGCGAGCGTGAAATTCCAAGATTTTTAGCAGCCTGAGTCTTATTACCTTCACACGCTAGAATCTCATCTTTGACTTGCTGATACTCATCAAACACTTCATCAAACACTTCATCAACCTCAGCATCATCATAATTGAATGCCTTCTTGCTTACAACTACTAAATCACCAAAATCCTCTTCAATTGTTGCACGATCAATCTCAATCATAGAATAAAACTCACAACAACGACCCTTTGTGTTGTTGTAATCTCTTGGAATAGCAACAACATTCATTGGATTAATCTTTAGAAGAATTACTCGTTTGTTTTGAATAGAATCATTCCACCCTTCAAATTTAGGAAGATATTCATATGAGCAGAAGTGCAATCCTCTTGAGCAAGTCGCATCACGATTTTCATCGCACTCTGAACGAGGCATTTCAACTGTATTACCAGGTGATTGATCCTGACCGTACGGACCCTTATGAATAGGACTAAAATCATTATTGACTAGTTTATATGCTAGAAAATCGCCATCTTCATAAATTGGCATTTTACCGACTTCAAGCCAACGATAAAGATCCGACCTTACATCATTGTTTGGATTTTGCATAAGCTTTTCAGCAAAAGCAACTAACGGAGCAATAAATTCTACGTTAGTGTTATAGTGCTCAATAATTCTCGTTGCAAGATATTCTGGTACTAGCTTATCTTGAAAATAAACAAGATCATCAGAACCAATAGAGATATTTCCTGAGCTATATTTTATTACAGTTTTCTTAGTATTAAGCAAATCTTCCAGATAAGCGTGTTTACTCTCCTTGATCGACTTTAAAATTAGTTCATAATTTGGATGGTCCTTTGCAATGGAGCGCTGACGGCCCGCAAAAAAGAACGTAACGCTATTTTCATTAATAGTACACGGAATCATTCAATTTCTCCTATAATTTTTAAAATGTTTTCGGCTTCTTGGTTTATATAATATGAATTTACATATGCTAAAATTGGATGGTCGGCTCTTAACTTATTGAGTCGAGTCAATATCATTTCTTCAAATTCAATCAACTTATTACTAACATTTTCATTAATATCAGCTAAAAAGTTTTCATCAACATCAGTTTCAACATATGTAAATTTACACAGATTTGCAAGAAGATTTATATTACCTGTAGCGCACCAACTTGCTTCTGCAGCTCTCCTACATCTAATATTGTAAGCAGCATTAGAGAAAATTGTTGACTCATTATATGAAATATTTTTCTTTGCTTCTTCTGCAGCGTCAAATAAGGAAATTAAATTATACTTGTCAATTAAACCCTTCTTCATTTCACTGATAACGTGGATTTCTTCGATACTAATATCAAGAATTGTTAATGCATCGTAAATTGCTTTTTGATCGGTAACTCGTCGCCCCCTTACCTGAATATAATAGCCCTCTTCTTCGGGCTCTTCAAGTCCAGAACGAACATAATACTTTCCTTGTCTGCCAGTTAGTCGAGTGCACAAATCAAGTTTCTTCTCGCGCTTCACGCGAGGTGGGAGAGCTTCTGGTTCAATATCACGAATATTAATAACAAAAGCTTTTTTCGGTAAAATAGCGTTTAAGCGAGCAAGACTTGTATCTGGCTTACATTGTACCCAAAGAATATTATAGTTGTAATCGTTATTAGTATATGACTTAGCTACGCTGCTCTTATAGCCTATTGAGTTTAAAGTGCTTAGTAATTTTTGAAATCGTTGATACTTCTTCCTACAATCATCATTATCTATCACAACATATGTGGTTGCATTCTTAGTATAAAGATCAAATGGATCAATTGCGTTGCCCTTTAGAAAACTTCTAGAAAACTTATGTGTGCGAGAACTATAAGGATTAAATGAAACATTTACATCTGATCCAAGCCGCTGCATAATTTTAAACATCTTAGATAGGGGCCAAGATTTCCATTTAGGTCTATCCTTAGCCACGTCAATGAGTTTAAGTTTTTTGAAGAATGACATTAGCTGGTAAGCCTCTTCAATAGCACTCTTATTACTAATATCAAATAGAATTGTGTTCCTAATTTCTTCAAGGACAGAAAGTATTTTCTCCTTTAAAACGTTTGCAGATTCAACATTATACTGAATATCTTCACGCGAACCTGTTACCTTAAATGTTCCAATTGGAAAGTTAATAATAAGAGGTAAAGCAAGGGCTTCGCTCCACGCTAATTTTACTTGGTTGCTAACGTAGCTATAGCTAGAATAGCCTAGCGAAGAAAGAAATAAGCTCTTATCAATTTTATAAACGATGCAGCCCATTCGAATAAAGATTCCGTGGTCACCCTCATTAAGAACCCAATCTTCGCCAGATAGCATAGTATCATTTTTTACAAGAAACCGCTCACGATTAATGTTTACTGGTGTACCGGCATTTAAGGCAAATGTTTCTGCATTGCTCTTGAATGCGTTAAAGTCTTCCTTTCTTACACCAACCATTACTTCTACGCCAGAGGGCTCGGTTGTTTCGCCTGTTGCCTTAAGTGCAATAACAGCTTTACCGGTTTCGTTAATATAGACGTCATAAGCATAAAACATACCATCTACATACGATGTAAGTGCAAATGAGTCAGTATAACCAAGAGGTGTTTTGGAACCCATTCCAAACATCCCAACACCTTCATCATCCTGATCTTTCGTAGATTCGAAGACTTCAGCATACACACCATCAATAATTTCAGGGGTCATCCCCGTGCCATAATCTCGCACAGAGAAATATGGTTCCCAAATAGTAGGAAGATGAATATCAATAGGTGTGTCTAAATTACCAGCTTCCTTTTGTGAATCCCAACCATTAGCAAAAATTTCACGTACAATTGCTTTAATAATATCTGGATAAATTTGGCCAAAAATAATTTTATAGGCTTTTGCATTAGCAGAAAGACCAATTTCCTTAACTTTAAGATCACCACTAGTTTCTACCTGGCGTGTAGGCAAGTCAAACTTCATATCATAATTTCCTTATTCATTAATAGCAATAGAATCATCATAGAATGGAATGCTTCTAAGTTCTTTAATAGCCACGTTGCCGGCCTTATCATAGCAAACGTAAATGTAGCCCATGACGAACCTTTTAGAAAGACGTTCGCCGCCTGCTTCCTGACATTTTTTAATGGCTAATGCATCATTAGGATATGACTTATCAAGATCGCACCCCGCCAAGGAAACAAGCATACCAATAAGCAGCAATCGCTTCATTCTACTACCCCTTCTTCGATATGCTTAATGCAAGCATCTGTAATTAGAATAGCCTTATTTCCAAGATACGGTTCATCTAGAAGCACGATATATCCATTGTAGCCAACTAGATTCGTATCTCCTAGCGACCACCCAATTCCTAGAATTGTGCCCTGTACATCATTTAAATCAGATGCAGGAGGTAAATTGTAAAGTGCAACCCTATCATCAACATTAAGCTTTTTCATGGTAGATCCAATCCCTGATAATTCCTAACGAACATAAACATCGATGACAAAGATTCAACATTATAAGAGCCAAAATTCTTAGCCATAGGTCCATGTGAGTTAGGGCATACAATAGCCATGTATAAAGCATTCACAGCATCATTGCTAGGCTTGGTTTTAGCTGCTCGAAATAAAAATTCAATTTTATCGAAGATTTTACTTTTGGTTAGATTATTAACGTTAAGCTTAACATTCCAACGTGCAGGTCTTTGTCCCTTACCGTATTCACCCTTAGTAGAATCTCGAGAGCCTACATTTACAAAGTCGTCAGCTTCATATTTTTCAATCAATCTTAGTTTTTCAGTGCTAGTTTTTTCTGCGGTGCTTAGTAGTTCACTGATATGGTTGACTCGCCACCCAGAAAAATTTGTGTTAATTAGAGCATACATAAATCCCGAATTAACTTCATTAGTATTCCCAGCTAGCATCGCTTTATGAAGTGATCGTGCTCTACCATACTGCTTTTCAATATTAGCCTCTACATTAATACGATCTTCATTAATTGAGCTAATAAAAAAGAGCTTCTGTTCTTCATGCACATATTCACAGAGTTGTTGTGGCTTCATTTAAATCTCCTATAGAAATAATATCGTTGATTTCTCATTAAAAATCAACTTTATACTGAGTCTTTCTCTGTGACTTCCAATTCTTTTCAGTGCTGCGCCATGGATCATCCCAAGTGGTAGGAAGATGGTTTCTTTTAGCTCTCGTTGGCTTCTCCTGAGAGAGTTCCTGTTTTGTACGAGGATATCTCATACCACCTTTCCATTTTCTTCGACCTGTATGAGGTACCGGGCCAGAACGAAAAATATAATTGCCATAGCGCCGCTTGGCAAAGAAAAGCTTCCTTTCGGTAAGCTTCTTTTGAAAAAGACTAAGAAATACTTCAATATCTATGGGTTGCCGAGTATAACTATCAAGAACCCTGATGTTCTCATAGTATTTTGAACCATAACAGAAATCACTCCAATAAAAGTTAACAACATCATCCTTGGTTTCAAAGAATTTGATGTTAAAAAGAGTTCTTACTTCGTACATTTTATTCTCCTAAGCTAATGTAACTTAAAAGAATTGATCCTTTGCGTTCATAATTTACTTAATTATCCTTATCGTTTCTAATGCTTCTTCTTCCGTGTTACATTCACGAATCCAATTTTTAACATCTACTTCAATTGGCATTCCACCAAATTTGTAAGAAACAGTTTTAAAAGAATAGATTATATACTTTCTATTAAATTCAACAATTCTGTACCTAATGTCATTACCCATTTGAAGTAAACACTTCTGTCCCGATAACTCCTATTGGAATATGATATGATTCAGATAAATGCTCAATTGAGTAATGTGAAATCAATCTACCATCATTCCTATTCATTACATTTACCCAACATTTATCAGGAGCATTTTCAAAAAACTCGTATTTTATTAATGCATCTGGATAACGTCGCATTAATTCTGAAGTAGCCTTCTCTCTTGTCTCTTTATAGCAAAAAAGAGGAGAACTAAGAATTAAAACATTTTTAAAGTCTACCGGTAGTTGATCTAATGAATTGATATCGTCAACTACAACAGCATCAATAAAATCATTTAAAATATCAGTCATTTTATTGATTAATGTGGTCTTCCCCGAACCAGGAAGACCAATAATCATAAGAATGTACTTACTTTTCTGCATTTAATTCTTTTACTTTCTTATACAAGTCATTTAGATTCCACGCATAAATGCTGTACTCATTGTAGTTACCATAATACTCACATTCGGTGTAATTTGCAACAGCTTGATCAACCTCACGAGTAAGCCTCTTATATTGCATAAAGCTAATATTTGGTGCGATAATCTCAAACATCCTATCAAGATTTTCTGGCTCTTGATACTTTTCTGTAAAACTTTGCGGCTCATCGCCCCAACAAGAACCACCACTGGCGCCACCAGTTCGAATACGTTCAAAGATAATATAATCACTATCCTTTATATCATTGAAGTCAAAATATGTATACTTAAACATATCCTTAAGTTCAGCGAATGTTATTACATACTTAGAATGGTAATAATCATTAGTATTAACTCTTGAAGCGAGCTCAATAAATTCATCAAATTTAATCATTTTTATTCTCCTTTTACTAAATCACAATGTGTGATATAAGGATTACCATCCTTGTCAAATTGTCCAACATGCTTTTCAACAGCAAACTTAATAGCAGCAGATAGCATCTGTTTCATTTAATTAATCTCCATTCAATATTTCATCATCTTCAGCAGCCTGAAAAGCTTCATCGATAGCAAGATACAAATCTGCAACTTCAACTTGCGTCATATCTCGAGCAGCAAAATATTCATTAGTTTCGCTGTCGATCAGGTTAAGAAGAATCGAAGCTTGCTTCTTAGTCAGGCTAGCAGTGAAGGTTTTCATAACTCTCTCCATTTCTTAAAGATAATATAGTACACTTTTGATTTAGATGCAACTGATAAATACTATTACAATGCTGGAAATTAATAATTTTTATAAAGGTAATCCGCTCTTACCAAAAGCTGGATTAAAGCGTACCTTTTCAGAATGGGAAATTGAAGAATATAAAAAATGTGCAGCTGATCCTGTATATTTTGCTAATAACTATTTCTACGCAGTCCACCAAGAACATGGTTTAATGCAAATTAAACTATATTCATACCAAGAAGAAGCACTTAGAAAGTATCAAGAAACAAAACGCCTAATCATGTTGACTGCAAGACAAGTTGGTAAGACTACGCTTGCGACTGTTATTATTCTTCATGCAACGCTTTTTAATATGAATAAAAATATAGCTCTTCTTGCAAACCTTCAAGCAACAGCTGTTGAAATTCTAGATAGAATTAAAGAAGCTTTTGAAAACTTACCAGAATTTCTAAAGTGTGGCGTAAAAATTTGGAATAAGAAATCTATTAAATTTGAAAATGGTTGTACAATTTTCGCCAACGCATCTAAAGGATCTTCTATTCGTGGTAAAGCAATTTACATGCTTTATATTGACGAATGCGCATTCGTTGAACAATGGCAAGATTTCGCTGCTTCTACTCTACCTACAATTACTTCTCATAAAGAAGCAAGAATTATTTACACTTCAACTCCTAATGGATTGAACCACTTCTATGAATATTGTAAATTAGCAGAACAAAAGAAAAATGGGTTTGCCTTTGTAAAAGTTAAGTGGAATGATGTTGATGGAAGAGATGAAGTTTGGAAAGAAAAAACACTTCAAGATATGAACTATGATTATGAGAGATTCGAAGTTGAACAAAACTGCGAATTTCTTGGTTCATCTGGCACTCTTATCTCTGGTGCTGCTCTTAAATTACTTGAAGAAAAAGCCCCAGTGCATATTCATGATAATCTTAGAATTTATGAACCAAAGATTGGTAATCATATATATGCATTGATTGTCGACTCTTCACAAGGCAAGGGGCTTGATTACTCAGCATTTTCAGTAATTGATATTACATCAACACCATATAAGCAGGTTGCAACATTTAGATCAAACACAATTACCCCTCAAGATTACGCAAGGATTATCAATACTGTTTGCAAGCAATATAATGAACCATATGTTTTAGTTGAATTAAACTGCCCTGCCGGCGCGATTGTCGCTGAGGCATTGTTTTGGGAATATGAATATGAAAATATTCTTATGACTGAATCTGCTGGTAGAGCAGGCAAGAAAATTTCTTCTGGCTTTGGAAGCAAAGCAATTGATAGAGGTGTTTATACAAGCGCATCAGTTAAAGCAACAGGCTGCACAATGCTAAAGCTTCTTATTGAGCAAAAACAGTTAATTATTAACGATAAACATACTATTGATGAATTAAAGACATTTAGTAAAAAGGGTAAATCTTATGAAGCGGAAGAGGGTAAGCATGATGACTTAGTTATGGGTCTTGTGCTTTTTGCTTGGCTCGCTCTTCAAGAATACTTTAAAGAGATAACAGATGTTGATGTAAACCAAAGCTTAAAAGAATTTAAAGACCAAGACGTAGAAGACTACGTCAATGGTCTTGGAATTATCGTTATAAATGATGGGCTAAATGAGCTTGAAGAAACCTCATTTCTGAGTGTTTAATCTACCCTAATATCGCCGTTCTTGTAATAAACACTAGCAAACCATGAACGTTTATTAAAATTTGTAACAGTGATCTGCTTGTTCTTCTTGTTTAATACTTCAGTAACTGAGCCAGAAACAGGATCAAAAAATGAAGGATCATCTAGATATACCGAATCTGGATTAGCAAGGACAGCTTCTTTAAAAGCCTTTTTAGTAGGATAATTTACTTGATGCGTCATTGATTTTCTACCTCTGTAATAGAATCATACATTTTTGCGGCGGTTATCTCATTCATGCTGAAACAGGTTTTCGACACGATAAGCCGTCGACCACCCACGATCATCAACAATGGTGTAAACTTCAATATCTGCAATAATATCACGATTAATAATCACCGCATCATGGCCGTCCATAATGTAATTATCAGCATCACGAACATATACCTTTTCACCAATTTCATACTTAAACATAAGAATGCTCCTCAGCTTGTTTTTAATTTATAGCTGAGGAGCGGTAAGAAATCAACTGATTCTTAGAATAAAAGTGCTACAGCAAATCCTACAACAGCACCATAAACAAAAACCATTGGCTTGCTTTTAATGGCTTCCCACGCAGAAGAAGCCCAACTCTTTACTGATTCCATATTATTCTCCTTTCTAACTTGTCTATTTATAAGCATTTATCCCATCCATATAATAATTTTTCTCTAGCTAAAATTGTATAGGTTTCATTTACATCCCACCCCCTCTTTCTAATATACGAGCAAACTCTACAGTTTTTTCTTCCTGAAGTATCATAGAGGTTGAGTTTAGCCAAATGTTTTATAAATTCAATATCTGTAAAATTTGTAACTTTATTTTCAATAGATAATCTTCTATTTTTAATTGATTTGAGTTTCTGCTCACTTGTTAATCTATTTTTACCGTTTATTATTTTTGTTTTTAATCTTTTTGCGATAGTTTCTTTTGTGTGCTTTTTTCCTGTGTTGACTAAACTTATTTTTTGTTTAGATTCTTCAGACATTTTATTTCCATAATTTGGATTTTTTTCTCCTATGTATACTCCTTTCTTTTTAATAGACATTTTCATTTTTGCTTCATTTGTATGCTTCATTCCATAATGCCCATTATTTTTACCGCTATTAGCTTCTCTTACCACATCTCTCATTTTACTGTACATCCAGGAAGGAATTTTTCTATTAGTTAATTGACTATTAAATTGCATTGTAATTAATGCTTTTTTCATTGGGGGTTTGAAATTATCTCTTAATGCATATATAAGAAGCCAATGAACAATATAATGCTCTTTATACGTTAATTGAACCCGGTTTTCTTTTAAATTAGACCCACCAAAACACTTAGGTATTATATGATGATTCTCATAGTATGCTATTTTTAGACGCCTCTCTCGATTTCTTTCTTTTAAAAGTATTTTTCTTGTTTTTATAATTTCGAAATACCATTTAGAATATTTGTTGTTTAAAAACATTTGTTCTTTTAAATTAGGTGTTAAATCAACACGTTTATTTTTTAGTTTTTCGCGTCTTGCTGCTTTACATTTTACACAAGGTGTATTATCAATATCCGAGTGTAGAAGTTGGGCTCTTCGCCTATTAAACTTACCATGAACATAGCATTCTATGTTTAATATGATTTTTTTATTTTCACTAAAGCTGATATTATTAAAATTATAATTACTATTAAATTTTTTAGAGCACATAATTTTAATATCTTCAATAGAATATTGATTACGAGTTTTTCTATTTTCATTATTGCATGCTGGACAGCCACTTTTATTATTAATATGATTATGTCTGTACTGCCAAAATGATCCGTGCTTTTTGCAAACAATTTCAATTTTATCAATTGCCCGTTTTAAAATTACTTTAGAGTAATCATATTTGTTGCCGTGCACCTCAATACACTTATCTAAAAATTTTTGCATATATGCTTTACCTGAATTGTTGAATATGTTATTTATCATTACGCGTAAATAATGCGGCACATAAATATTATCAACAATAAAAAGGATTTATTTATGTATCAATTATCTCCGGGCATTCAAATTAAAGAATTTGATATTTCTGCTTATATTCCAGGTGTTTCTAGCTCTGTAGGAGCAATTGGCGGCGTTTTCTCGTGGGGTCCCGTTGAAGCTAGGACTCTCGTTTCTGATGTAAACACTCTAGCAACAAGATTTGGAACACCCAACGACGATAATTATGAAACATTCATGATTGCAAGCAACTTCCTTGCATATTCAAATGCTTTGTATGTTTCTAGAGCTGCAGATGCAAATACATATAATGCAATTACAGGTTCAGGTGCATCACCTGTGCAAATCAAAAATATTAACGATTTTGAAGTAAAGAAAAATTCTATTGATGCAAATACTACCTTTATTGCAAAATATCCTTCCGCTCTTGGCAATAGCTTAAGAGTCTCTGTTTGCGCTTCTGTAGAAGCCTTCTCTTCAACACCAACAACAGATGTAAATAGTACAATTGAAGTAGAGTTTGCACCTGGTGCAAATACTGCAGTTATTAATTTAACAGATTCTACAGGAAATACCTCAGCTGCAATTGCTTCTCTTACAAACTATGTAGGTAATTTCGATATTGGTGATTGGCTCACAGTTAATACATCAACAAACACAACTCAGTATGTTAAGATTTCAAACATCGGTGGGCCTATTGCTGGAACCGATCCAGGCGATGCAAAAGTAACAATTAATCTCGTTAATAGATACACGCTTGCTGAAACAACAACGCTCACTTCATTGACAAGAAATTGGGAATACTTCCAACTTTTTGATAGAGCGCCTGGCACTTCTGATTTTGTTAGCTCAAGAGGCGGATCAGGAGATGAAATGCATATTGTTATTGTTGATAGACAAGGTGTGTTTTCCGGCCAGCCTAATCAGGTACTAGAGATTTTCAGCAACGTTTCAAGAGCAACAGACGCTAAAGCAGAAAATGGTTCAACAGCATTTTACAAAGATGCTCTAAACGATTCTTCAATGTATGTCTGGGCAGGATCTGATATTTCAGGTGTTGCTTCTGGATCTGCGAGCGGAATAACACCTATTTCTGTAGAAGTATATACACAAAACTTTACTGGTGGTACTGCTTCTTCTTCTGAATCAACAATTTCACTTACTTATCTAGCTAACGCATATGATCAGTTTAAGTCAAAAGAAGATGTTGATGTTTCATTAATTATTGCTGGTAAAGCAGTAGGTGGAATTCATGGAGAGGGTCTAGCAAACTATATTATTGATAATATTGCAGAGGTGCGCAGAGACTGTGTTGTCACTATATCTCCCGCACTATCAGATGTTGTTACCGCTAATTTTGAAGAAGTCGACAATTTAATTGAATTTAGACGCGCACTTCGCTATTCAGGCCGTGGCTTCATGACAACCGCATATAAGTATCAGTTTGATCGCTACAATAATAAAAATCGCTGGGTTGCCGGTTGCGGTGATGACGCCGGTTTAATGGCAAGAACTGACTTTGATAGAGATCCTTGGTGGTCACCAGCCGGTGAAAATCGTGGTATGTATAAGAATATCATCAGGCTTGCATTTAGTCCAAATCAAGCTCATAGTGATGCTCTTTATAAGGAAGACATTAACTCGGTTATTAACTTAGTTGGCGCTGGTGTTATCTTATATGGCGATAAAACACTTCTAGGCAAGCCAAGCGCTTTTGATAGAATTAACGTTCGTAGATTGTTTGATGTGCTCGAAAAGGCTATCAGTAAGTATGCACGCGCACTTCTATTCGAGTTCAACGATCAGTATACTCGTGCACGCTTTAGAAATACAGTTGAACCTTATCTAAGAGACGTGATGTCTCGTAGAGGTATTACAAGATTCAAAGTTGTTTGCGACGAAACAAACAACACACCAGTTGTTATTGATAGAAACGAATTTATTGGTTCTATTTTCGTTGTACCAAACAAGTCAATTAACTTTATCGAACTACAGTTTACTGCAGTTGCAAATGCTGTATCGTTTGATTATGCAATTGGCGAAGTCCTCGGACAGCAAATCTAAAAAGAGGGGCTTAAGCCCCTCTTTTAATCTCTACCAATTTTTATTCATCTAGTTGTGTTTGAATAGTCTTCATTTTGGAAACTTTATTCCATCAAGGTGGTTTGAAATCATTTTGATAAATTTAATTCCGTCATTCCTCTTTTGAAAGAAGATAGATTTATCACGAAGTAATCCATGTCTATCAATAATATCATAGTCCCAATCCTTGAACATTTCTCCAACATTTTCTTGTAACCAAGTATCAACCCAAGATTGTAAAAGATAATTGTGTTTATTTTCATCTATCTCAGATTTTCTCCAAAGAATTTGTTGAGCAGGAGTATTAACCATTAAATTCACACCCGTTATATCATCAAATTCGTAATTTTGCGCCCAAACGATGGATTTGTATTTTCGAAATCCATTCAAATCATCTTTGAGAAAGAAAATGTTATCGGAACCAATAATCAGACCATGTTTGTGATTAACATATTTGGACATATCAATCCTCCAAACACAAATATTCATAATCCAATGGTGTTTTCCAGACATTGCGACCATGAAAATGGGAAGCATATTGTTTCAATTTACGAAGAGATGGCATATATTCAAATCGAGGTTTCCTTTGATATCGAATACTATTAGCAGAAAAAATGATAAATCCATCAGCATCTCTTTTGAAATATTTTACAATACCGTCAGGTGCATATTCCCATTTTCCAACATAATCAACAACTTCGAGTTTATCAATCGGTGTTAAATGGATATGTTTTCCTGTACAAATCCAAAGAGCCTTATCATCAATGATACGAATAACTCTACCATAGAATGACCAATAAACACCAGGTTCCTCTTTCAACCAAACAACGTCATTTCTACGCATTTTATAACTCCATTTATAGAAAGTTAGTATAAAAACACACAGAAGTCAACTGCTAATTCAGAGTTTTTATAAATATTCAAAAGAATAATTACTGAATTTAGGAGATATTACATTGAGTTTTTCTATTAACGATATTAGAGGTAATTTGATCCACGGTGGGTGGAGACCATCTCACTTCCAGGTGATCATCACAAATCCTTTTGATACCTCTGCTGACCTTAAAACACCATTCATGGTTCGTTCAGCTCAGCTTCCTTCTTATAATATTGGACAGATTCCTGTTTATTATTTTGGTAGACCTATTTTTGTGCCTGGCGATAGAACAGTAGAGCCATGGAACACAACTGTTATTAATGATGAAGATTTCGTTATTAAAAATGCTCTTGAAGTGTGGCAAAACAAAATTAATGCAATGCAGAGAAACGTTGCTTCAACAAATCTTGTTAATGAATTAAAATCAACAGCTCTTATTACTGCTTTTGGTAAAGATGGTAGAGAGCTTCGCGTTTACCAATTAAATGGCTTTTGGCCAATGAATATTGCTGCTATTGAAACAGATTGGCAGTCTACTGACACGTTAGGTGAATTCCAAGTTACTTGGTCATTTGATGATTGTATGGTTGTTGGCGGTATTACCGGCGACGGCGGAAGCTCTGAAGCATAAAATAAAAATAACAAAATAGTAAGTAAATTTAATACGTCTTATTGTCTCATAAATAATAAGACGTATTTTTTATTGGATAATGTATGGAAATTTTTGGCTTTAAATTTGGTTCTAGAGCAGAAGAAAAAGAACCTAAACTTCAATCAATAACTAAAGAACCAAATGATGGTTCACTTGTAGTAACGCGTAATAATGGTGTAGAAGTTGTTGGAGATAGTTATGGTTGGTCAACCTCAATGGATGTTGACCCGCTTATTATTTCAGAGCAGCAACTAATTTCAAAATATAGAGAAATGTCTTATGTTGGTGAAATTGATAAAGCAATTGAAATTATTATAAATGAAACAGTTTCTACTGCGGCTGAAAAGGTCGTTACTATTGATCTAGATCGTGTTGAATATTCAGAGCAATTAAAATCTAAAATTATCAATGAATTTGAATATATTATTAAACTTTTAGATTTTAATTCTGATGCTTATGATATTTTGCGTCGATGGTATATCGATGGAAGAATGCAATATCAAGTAGTTGTTGATAAAGATAATTATAAAGATGTTGGTATTGGTAAACTTACTTACTTAGACCCAAGAAAGTTAAAAAGAGTAAGAGTTGTAAATCAGCAAAAAGATCAAAGAACAGGTGTTGATTTATATGCTGAAAGAAGTGGTTTCTATCTATATTCAGATGCTGGATTTATTGATTCTCCATCTAATACAAACGCCTCTTATAATAACAGTACTGTTCAAATTACAGATGATGCCGTTGTTCAAGTAACCTCTGGTCTACTCGATCCAACTAATTCTGTTGTGTTGTCATATCTTCATAAAGCAATAAGGCCTTTGAATCAACTTAAGGGGCTTGAAGATGCTACAATGATCTATAAGCTTTCAAGAGCTCCAGAACGAAGAATTTTCTATATTGATGTTGGCAATTTACCTCCAGCTAAAGCAGAGCAAGTTCTTCAAAAACAAATGAATCAGTATAGATCAAAGATGATCTATGATAATGTTACTGGTGCTGTTAGATCAGATCCAAAAAACATGACAATGATTGAGGATTATTGGCTCCCTCGTAGATCTAATGGTAGCGCAACACAAATTGAAACATTACCTGGTGGCAACCTTAGCGGCGAAACCGGAGAATTGCAATGGTTTCTTAATAAGCTTTATAATTCGCTAAATGTACCAATTACAAGATTAGATTCAACAACAGGTTTCACATTTGGTAAAACTACTGAAATTACAAGAGATGAGGTAGCTCTTACTAAATTCGTAGATAGGCTTAGAAGAAGATTTTGTAAGCTTTTCTTAGATCTTTTAAAAAGACAGCTCGCTTTAAAAAACATTCTTAATGATATTGAATTCGAGAATATAAGACAATTAATTTCATTTCAATTTGAAAGTGATAACCATTTTGATGAGATGCTTTCACTTGAGGTTATGGAGCAGAGGCTTAATATTCTAGATAGGGTTGTTAATTATGCACCTGGCGGTCAATTTGCCACATTCTTTTCATCTGAATATGTATATAAAAATATTCTTTTCATGGATGATGAAGAAATCAAAGAATTAAAAGAGCAGATTGAAGAAGAAAAGAAGAAACTCGAAAAAGAAATGAAGTCTAGAGGTTTAGATATTAATGGAAATCCATTAAATCAAGATGAAAATGATGGTGTCGGTGGACCTAATGTGAGTAGAGTAGTACATTCTGGAGATTCAAAGCGAGCGAGTGAAAGAAGTGCTTCACAAAGCAGCACAACACAGTCTAGCAGTACAGTAAACACGCCTACACCTAGTGCAGCTATTTCTACTGCTAGTCAAGAGTAAACATAAATAATTTAAAGAACTCATTAAAAATAAGGATTATTACATGTCAACAAGAGAATTAATTGAAGCAGCACACGCTGGTGATGTTGCAGGATTTGAAAAGTCATTTCTAAACGTTGTTACAACAAAACTTTCTGAAGCTCTTGCTACACGTAAGAGAGAAATTGTTGCCGAAGTTTTTAATATTGACCTCGCAAATCAGGAATTGACAGAAGAAGAATATGATATTATTGCCGAGGCGCTCTTAGATTTAGATGAAGAGCAGCTTAACACAGTAGCAGAAATGGAAATTCTTGAAGCTGCAGCTTTTCTTGAAGAAAGGTTTCAAAAGGGTGTTAAGTTAAAGCCAGATACAGCAGGACAAGCTGTTAAGCGTGGTGCTCTTTCTGGTGCCGTTAAAGGTGCAGCAACTGGCGCTGGTGTTGGTGGATTAGTAGCTGGTCCTGCAGGAGCTGCTGCTGGTGCTGCAGTTGGAACTGCTATTGGTGCTGCAGGAAACGCAGCAAGTCACGCGCTTGATCACGGAATTAATAAGAGTGTGAAAGCAGTAGGTAGAGGTGTAAAGAGAGTAGCGAAGGCTCTTTCAGGCAATAAGTAAGGAGCACTTGTAATGGCACTAACATTAAAACAATTACAAGATAAGATGGTGCCTGCCTCTGCAAAAGCAGGTCGAGATATCGATACGCAATATCTACCACCTTCAAAACCGGATAAGAAATTTGTCAAAGATACTTTTGGTGACATTTCTTATCTCGACAAAAAAGATCTTAATAAAGATTCAGACGCTTTTACAGTCCAGGACAAAATTAAGAAAAATACCAAGGCGCCTATGATGCCTGGCACAAATGTTACGGAGGCAAATGAACCTGTTGCAGCTTCAACAGATGGTTATGCTGTATATGAAGCATATGAAGAGGAAGCCTTAGATTTACTAGAAGAAATTATGGATTTAGTAGAGAAAGATGAATCTACTGGATATTACTGGAAAGATGTAGCTCAAAATCTAAAGTATGCAAGAGATTGTTTACTTAATAATGTTGTTAGAGAAGATCTAAACGAAAATTTTAAGGTGGGTAGCTTTAAGCTAAAGGATGGTTCTAAAGTTACCCTCGAAAAAAATGACGTTAAGATCCTTAACGATGCTATTGCTGGTACAAAATCACATGAAAAAATGTTATCAACAGCAACTAAGAATAAGCATGAGTTCAATCAATTTCTTCAGTTTGCAAAAAGTCTTAATGAAGATTACGATTTAGCTATCGAGAGTTTGCTTTCAGAAGCTTCACTAGAGCAATTAGAACAAATTGCAAAAGAGGATTTAGCAGAGGGTGAAACATGGGAATTCATTAAAGGTGGCGCTAAAGCCGGGAGCACTCTTGGCAAACACGTAGGCTCAACTGTTGGTTATGTTGGTGGCGGTTTATACGGAGGAACAGCAGCTGCAGGACTTGCCGGCGCTGCTAAACTAGTAAAAACAGCTAAAACTATTCGTAATAAAAGAAAAGGAATTAGTGCAGCTCATGAACCTGCTAAGCCATATAACCCCGATGATGCTAAGGTTTCGCCAGGAGAATCTAGAAAAAATCCTCTTAAAGAAGGCGTTGTAACTGTTGCTAGAATAACACCAAATAATAAAAAGAAATCAATTGTAGGAACAGCAGCACCAGCTATGGATTCTGACCCAAATGAAAAGAAAAATTTGGAAGAATCAAAAGGTATACATAAATTTAAGTTGCCTAAAAAAGGTTCATTGAAAGATTTAATTAATAAATCTTATAAAAGGGAAGAAAAAGAAAGAGAAGATTTTGAAATTAAGCATGATCAAGTAGGTAATGCTAAAGTTAAGAAGGATTTAAAAGAATCTGGTGGTCTTGGTGGACATCCATCCAATTACCGTAATCCTGCAGAAGGGTCGCTTAAATTTGGAAAAACAGAACCAAGCAGAGATCTAAAAACGTACCTAATTTCTAATAATAAAGCAAATATTATGGGAGATTTAGCTAAGAAGGTTGGTGATATTATTAATGTTAAATCAGATCGCAATATGTCCCATAAAATGAAGGTACTTGAAATAAATGGCGATAAGCTTAAAGTAAAACCGATTAATGAAGAACTAGACAAAGAGAAGAAAAATAATCTACATGAAATTTCAAATAAAACTTTAAAGTCTTATATTGATCAAGCAGAAGATGATGAGATGGTATCCTCACTTACAGGGAAAACTGATCGTCCACACGGAAAGAATAATAAAACATTTAAGAATGCAAGTCAACTTAAGAAACATATAGATAAACGTGAAAGAGGCATAAGCGCCGCCGAGAGAGCACTTGATAGAAATAAATCTATTGGCGATCTTTACAAGAGATTGAATATTAAGAAAGATTAAGATGAAACTTTTAATAGAACAAATTAACGACTACCATACACTCTATGAGGCAGAAGGTGATAAGAAATATCTCTGCATTGAAGGTATTTTCATGCAGGCAGATATTAAGAATCGTAATGGTAGAGTTTATCCAAAGCCAATCATGGCTAAGGAAGTTAATCGTTATATGCAGGAGGCTGTTCAAAGAGGTAATGCATTTGGTGAGTTAGATCATCCACCAACTCCAAAAATTAATCCTGATCGTATTTCCCATCTCATTACTTCATTAAAAGAAGATGGATCTAACTACATTGGCAAGGCTAAGTTGTTAGAAACTCCAATGGGTCTAATTGCACGTAATATTATTGAAGGTGGTGGTAAACTTGCTGTATCTTCGCGTGGCACAGGCTCTCTTCGTAATGTAAATGGGGCGATGCAAGTTCAGGAAGATTTTAAGCTTTCTACCGCTGCTGATATTGTTATTAATCCATCTGCACCAAATGCTTATGTTGATGCAATTATGGAAACTCCAGATTGGGTTTTTGATCACGTTACACAAGAATGGATTATAAAAGAAGTTCACGAGGAAATCCACAATACGAAGAAGCAGAACTTAAATGAAGCTAAAGCATTAAGACTTCTTAATAAGTGGGTTGGCGCTTTCGATACTCAAAAGTTCTTAGGTGAAGCTGTAGATAATACCTTAACTCCTGAGCAAAAAGCAAGAGCTAAACAAGTTACTATTAGAAAACATGGCGGAGATTCAGCATATTCATGGTCTATGTTTGTAAATGGTAGAGAAATTTGGGATGGAATGTCTAAATCTGAAGCAACCTGGCGCAAAAACACTTACATAAAGACTGGGGCGCCATTAAAGAAATGATAACATTCACCAATCTTTTAGAGGCAACTTACAAAAATCAAAAACATTTCTCTAAAAGAGGTGAGGTTGAAAGGCGCGCACTTCACAGTCAATTTAGACAATTAAACAAAACTGATGATGCAGCCGCTAATAGCAATCCGAGACCCAAAACAGCTGAAGATATTGCTAATTTAGAAAAGTGGGCTAAAAGCAGAGAAAAAGATTCTAGTTTTAAGTCTCTTGTAGATCAAGCAAAATTTGAGATAACCTCATTTAAGCAGAAAAATAAGCCAAAAATTGTAAAAGAATCGACTTCAAGACTTCATGTAGCTTCTAATAATAATGAAATTTACTATAAGCTTTATGATTTCGGAGATCGTCAAGTATATAACGAAGCCGGTAAATTTAAAAATGCTAAAGAAGCATTTCATAAATTAAGCCAACTCTATCAAAAAGATTCAGATGCATATGGTGACCTCGGTGTAATTAAATATGAGGGGCCCAATGTCTATCATATTACAGAAAAACTTGGTAAGTTTTACAAGAGCAAAATGTAAAAGTACAATCAAACACAGAAATTAGATAAATAAATTTAAATGATAATAGGAGCAATTTAATAATATGGTCGAGAAGGTTAAAGCTAAGGACATGACAGAGTTTCCAGGTCCCGTTGCCACTGGAGATGCACACGGTAAGCGCCCTGCGGACAAGCGTAAAGTTGGTGATATGGAGCCAGATGAATCAGTAGGTAAGTCTGGTGCTACAGGAGCAGAGCTTCCTAGCACAACTGTTGGTGAAGAAGTTGCTGAACTCTTTGCTGATGTAGAAGGTTTATCAGAAGATTTCGTTTCAAGAGCATCAACCATTTTTGAGGGTGCGGTTTCAGAAAAAGTTTCTGTAATCAGAGAAAATCTCGAAGAGCAATATAATGAAAAGCTTGAAGAAGCCTACACAAATATTTCTGAAGATCTTGAAAATAGATTAGATGAATATCTTTCACTTTTTGTAGAAAACTATCTTGAAGAAAATAAGCTTGCGATTGATAAGGGCTTCCGCTCACAGATTGCAGAAGATGTTATTGAATCTATGGTTTCAATCGTTGAATCTGCAGGTGTTGATCTTGACGAAGACAAGATTGATGTTGCTAACGCACTAGTCGCTGAAAATGAAGAGCTTGCTGAAAAGTATAATTCTACAGCTAACGAAAACATCGAACTAACAAAGCAGATTCGTCAGTACCAGATTAAGGAAGCTTTTGAAGAAAACACCGTAGGACTCACTGAGGGTACAAAAGACAAACTTCGCAAGTTAACAGAAAATATTAATTTCGGTTCTGTTGAACAGTACAAGGAAAAGCTCGAGGTTCTTAAGGAATCACTCACTGATAAGCCACAGACTTCTGACAAGAAAAATCTTACAGAAGCAGTAGATACAGTTGAGACTAAGGAACGAGTAGTTGATCCAAAGATGGCTGCATACTTAAATGCTGCAAGAGGCAGTTATTTCGGTCAAAATAAGTAAACAAATAAATAAAAATAAAGAATACAGGAGATAATTATTCAAATGGCTGATAAATTAACACATGAACAGCTTATTACTAAGTGGCAGGCCTTACTAGAGGACGAACGTCTTCCTAAGATCAGCACTTATGAACGTAAGGTTGTTACTGCACAGCTACTCGAAAACGCAGAGATTGCAACTGCAACTGGGTTAATCGAGCAGGTTGAGCACCCACTTATGAACCTACATGAGGCTGCACCAACAAATAACACTTCCGGTGTGGATAATTATGATCCGGTTCTAATTTCACTTATTCGTAGAGCTGCTCCAAAGCTTATCGCATATGATCTAGTTGGCGTTCAGCCAATGACTGGTCCTTCTGGTCAGGTCTTCTATATGCGTTCTCGCTACGATAACATGTCAGGCGCAGAAGCCTTCTTCAATGAAGCAAACACCGGACATGCAACTGTTCGTGGGGGCAATACTTCAATTCTTGGAGATGCAAATCTTAACGTTGGTACTTCACCAACAGGTAATGTATCAACTTACAACTTTGCTGGTGCAATGGCACTTGCACAGGCTGAAGCACTCGGTTCTTCAGGTAATACAGCATGGCGCGAAATGGCAATGTCAATCGATAAGTTCACTGTCAATGCTGGTTCACGTAAGCTAAAGGCTGAATATACTCACGAGTTTGCTCAGGACCTTAAGGCAATTCACGGTCTAGATGCTGTTAGAGAACTCTCTAACATTCTCTCAACCGAACTTGTTACTGAAATCAACCGTGAAATTATCCGTTCAGTTTATGGTGTTGCTAAGATTGGTTCACCTGGCTCACGTGTTGCAACACCTGGTGTTATCAACCTTGACGTTGATACAAACGGTCGTTGGTCAGCAGAGCGTTGGGTTGGTCTTCACTTCCAGCTTGAAATGGAAGCTAACGATCAGGCTAAGGCAACTCGTAGAGGTCGTGGTAACATTATCCTCTGCTCTTCAAACGTTGCTTCTGCTCTACGTGCAGCTAAGTTACTAGACCTAACTGATGCAGCTCGTCTACAGATCGATGACACTGGTAATACATTTGCTGGTATGATGGGTACAACTAAGGTATTCATTGATCCATATGCAACCTCAGACTACGTCGTTGTTGGCTATAAGGGTCAGAGTTCATGGGACGCTGGTCTATACTACTGCCCATATACTCCTCTACAGCAAATCAAGAGCTTGACAGCTGATACATTAACTCCAATTATTGGCTTTATGAGTCGTTATGCGGTAGCTCAGAACCCATTTGGTGGCGGTGCAACACCAATCACTGATGGAAAGCTTGCTCCAAACTCTAACGAGTTCTATAGGCTCTCAGCAGTACAGAACATTATGTAATTATTATAGATTAAATTCTATAGAAGTCAAGGGCGGATTAAATCCGCCCTTTATTTTTGTGCAAAAACTATTTTCCCGCTGCTCGAGCTCAATATTTGCTTTAATTCTAAATGCTTAGTCATTTGCAACTAATAGTTAAACTTGAATTTCTCTATACACTCCTGGAGGAGCTTTTTCACGATGCAAGATACTTTCTTCGGTAGTTAGGCCAAACATTGATAGCTTATTAATACTATCTACATTTTTATTTCGAAAACGAAAGTAGTAAGGCCTACATTTAGAATTAACAGTCTTACACCTATTTTCAACTTCTTTACGCAATTTCAGCGCCTCTTCCTTATCTTTAACAGGGATAAGGCAAAGATACGCGTTCCATCCACAAGTTTCCTTTAAGCTTTTAAATTGAACGCCCTCTAGCGTATTGAGAAACTCTGTTACGTTTTTATAAAACTTTTTCTGAGACCATTTATTAGAATCAATACCAGAATAAGAAAGGTTGAAGAAAATTTGCATATTATTACTCCTTTATACCTTTCTTATACGCTATTTTAGTTTAATTAGCAACTTCCGTAAGAGCGCTAATTAGTTCATCCATATTCTCATATCTCTTAAAATAATCTCTAAGGTGTTAAGTCTTGTGCAATCCAACTAAGAATAGATTCATCACGAATTGCCTTAAAATACATTTTATCACCGGTAGCTAACAATACGTTAATATAATTTTCACCCGCAACAGGCCTTACTAACATTGCATTTGTTTCATTAGTTGGTAGCGTCGTACCGATAACTAAGTAACTAAGACCCTTTTCAATATTAATAACTAAGTCTGCTGGACCTGCTTTTGCTTCGCGCCATGTTGTATTCGCAATAAACTTTTCTGTAATCGTGCCCATATAATTTCCTTTTAGTTATTTATTTTTTGAAGAAACTTATATGCTTCAAACATGTGAATTGGAAACGCCCAGTTAGTTACATAATGTTCAAAATTTAATGCGTTAATAGGCATAATTTCTGTAACTTCGTCATGATTAATATTAAAATCACCCTTGTTTAAGTCTACATTATATGAACAAACAAGCACATTGTGTTTATATTCATCGGTAATTATATTTTGCAATTTAAAAGAAATAGGTGAATATAAACTTACACCTATTTCTTCTTTAACTTCTCTTATGGCAGCTTCTTCCCAAGATTCGCCGCGCATTTGAAACCCTCCAGGTAGCGCTAAAAGATTTTTGCCCGGAGAAGTATTTCTCCGAATAGTAATTATTTCCCTCGTAGGCACATTAAAAAGAATTACAGAAACAACTGTTGCCGTGTTATCATACAGAGCGCGACCTTCAGCTGTATAAGCAATTGGTTTATCGCTAAAATCAGTCATTAGAAATCATCATTGTCATATTCATAACCAATATCGTCATCGCTGAGGTCATAATCGTCGTCATAATACTCGTGATTAAGTTCTTCATATATGCGGCGTTCGCGTGCAGCTGTATCTTTAGGGCTCTCGAGCTGAACACATCGAGATTCAGGATAATCTTCTGCCAGAATGCTAAAAGCTTTAGAGCGAGTTTCTGCTTCTACGCTAGCGCCAAATTCACAGCCAGTTTCATCGAGCATTACAGCATGAAAACGAGTCATCTTTATCTCCATTTGATGAAAGTATTATAGATTAATTTGTGTAGAAATCAACGATTGAACAAGAAAGAATGGCCCGTTGGGTAAGAAGGTGGAGCCATACCCCCTGAGTCAGGCTGCTAGTGCAGCAACTTCCTCATAACGATTGTTATCGTTTGCATTTACTTGTTTTCTTGCGATAACGTTGCTTGCGCACGGTTACTCCAGTTTCCTACTCAGTTCCTGTCGATCCTATTTCGCCCCCATCAAGAACACACCTAGCTTTACAATCACCGCGTGAAGGAGGTCAAATGACCTTTGAAGTTCTGTTACTGCTTGTAGCGCTTCCTACAGGGAAGTTGCTGTCAGGCTGATGTGCTCTTGGTGGAGGCGGCGGGTACTGCCCCCGCGTCCAATAAACGTTTCCGTCTCCTTCAACGTAACAAGTTATTTATAGAAGATCTTTTATCTAAGTGCAACCGATTTTTTAAAATTTTCGATATATGTTTTGCGAATAGTTTCGCCATACCCCTCTAAAACACAATCACCGCAATTTTTACCAATAAGTAAATTTTCTAAGATAATTTGATTATAGCTTTTATTTTTTAATTCTGAAGCGTCCACACCCGCTATTTCAAGAACTTTTATAGTGACACCTATAATATCTCTCAAGTCTTTATATTGAAAATTTAATTTTTTAAGCAATTCTTCAAATTTTATACGGTGATTTTTATATAAAGAATATATTACTGAGTATACTGTACCTAATTTATGTGAGAGGTCTTTTGACTTAAAGCAATCAGCAATGTCTGTTACTTGTCCAAGCACATTTATATCTGAAATAGAATCTTTATCCCAAATAAAATTCCAATCACTCTCAATCATATAAACTAAGAGTTCTATTAATCTTTCGGGATGACCGCCATTAATATATTTCTCTCTAGTTGTATAATCTAATTTAAACCATATATGGTTTTCTAAAGATTTTATCTTATTTACTTTTATTATTTTTACTGCGCTCTTTTCAAAAAGCATACTATTTTCTATTAAATTATACTCTCTAGATGAGCAGCCACCAATATAATCATCAAATTGTGGCTGGTATCTTTCTTTAAAAATACCAAATTTATCTAAAAAATTTTTATTATAGCTGTGGTATCCCATGTAAAAAACATCTGATTTCACTATGTTAAAATAAAAATCAGATATTTTTTCTATATATTGTCCATTATAATTGCATCCAATACCCTTATAATAACACTTCTCTCCCCTATGAACACGATCATTAGAGATATGAATATTATCATCAATTTCAATCTGATCTACAATAAGACCAGATTTTTCATAGATAGGACTTATGTGCACTTATTAGTCTACTTCTTTAGAAAATGTCTTTGATTCTTCTAGGTTAATTACTACATACTCACCATTTGTTTTGATAACCCCATCACCCCTAAATTCAATAATAGCGGTTCGATTTTCTGATAATTTTTCTAATAACCCCGGTTCAATTTTATCTACATAAATTAGCCTAGGAATATTTTCGCCTTCCATAAAGCCGAGAATATAATGGTCACCAAATGTAGAAATAACTAGAACTTCTTTATCCCCAATATATTTTGCTTCAATAGCATAACCAAAATAACTAGGTATTTGCTGTGTTGCCCCGTAAGCAATACTGAAAATAATTGGAATCATTAGCAAATATTTCTTTGACCAAATAGCATATAGTCCAATAGCTATTAAGATAAACAACATTAACGGGAAATATAAAATCACTTTAATGCCCCCTGTGTAACAATTTTCACTTGCTTATTAACATCTGCATTTTTGACAGACCCATCTTCATTAACAGTAAATGAAACCACTGTTTTTTCCTCACCTACTTTAGAGAGGCGTGTAATTCCACTATAAATTTCTAGATAGGGGTTTAACTTGAGAACAGATACTTTAACATCTTCGTTTGGGCGATTTGTATCACTATTTCTAAAAAATAAAACGTTAATCGTATAAAGACCAGGCGATGATTTTCTAATTGAAACCACTTCTCTACGAATTGGATCATTAGGACCACCATTACCTAAATCATCTCGGTCAAGAGACATCCCAACAACTGTTTTAGCCTTATACCAAACAATACGATTGTGTGAATCTCTAACAATAAGATCAATATCATTACGAGATTGGTCTGCCCAATTCATCACAATAATAAATTGCGATGGGTCATCTATATTTCCATTATTTGTCTTTTCAACTTGAAATGCAATTGCAAAGGCAACAACAAAGAAAGCGAAAAGACACGCAAGCATATCAATATATGCTACTGCTGTGGGTCTATTCATTGCTTGGATACCATTGATAACAGAATGCTACTTGATATGTCATTAAAAGATTAAAGAAAATACCAAATAATGTAGTAATAAGGACGGTTGCCATACCCTTAAATAGAGGCTCGATAATATTTGTAGGATCTACTCCATTAACAGAATTAAAAAGCAACATCATTCCAATAACTGTTCCGACTAGACCAATAGATGTAAGGCTTGCAGCAATAAATTTTACTGCAGGTAAATTCGCATTCCATCTTGTTAGCCCTAGATATAATGTTGTTAGGCAATAAATGCCGAAAATAATAAGAGTTACTCTAGTCGGATCAGCTGCTAAGATAAACCCTAATATGCCCTCGTATTGTACTAGATATGCAGTAATAGCAGCAAAAACTGAGTTAAATAAAGTCCACTTTGCTATCATAGATTCTCTCCTGCATTAGCAATCTTTAAATGTTCAAGCTTTTGAAGAATATATGTCCAAATAATTGGAGCTGTTTGAGGAAGTCTTGATAGCCCCGTTCCAATTCCATCTTCTGGCCAGACAATATCTCCAACATGGAAGAAGAGAGGTTTAAAATCCTCATCAATAATATGCTTTACAGCTGGAAACTGAAAATTATAGAAAAAATCTTCTTTTTCATTTGATGGCTTCCATTTTGTGGCGATACCAACAGCATTTGATTCACCTCGCATTTCGCGTGCTTGTCCACCAAACCCGTGACGAATAACATTATCGCCAAAAACAAAGAGCTTATTAGGCTCGCTTTGAAGCATATCTCTTGTAATAAACTTACGAAATTCTATCATACTTGAATTAACCTCATATCTTCATGATTTGGATCTACTGTATCAGCAATAAAAAGCGCAGTTAGCTTGTATTTTTCACCAAAAACTGCACCTGTATCAATGTAGGCAACATGCTTATCTACAATAGCTTCCTTCATGGGAGTGTGACCATGAACAGAATATTTGTAAATATTGTGTGGATGCATTCGGAGCTTCCTTGACCATAAAAGCGCATCTTCACTGTGTTGCTCAACAGGAAGATCCTCACAATCAATACCCGCATGGGTAACGGCAACTGAATTTAGAATATAGTAATTCGAAAATCTTTTTGTCCATCTGCCCAATTCACTAGTTAAATAGTCTTCTGGGATAGTGCCAAAAGATTCATATGTTTGCACACCGCCATTCATAATCCAGCACCTATAATCATCATAAGCCATTGCTTCATGATTACCTTTAAGCGGGACCACATTTAACCACCCGTTATCTTCAATCTTTAAAGTTAGTTTTCTAATAAAACTTAACACACCTTCAGAATCAGGTCCACGATCAATATAATCGCCAACAAAACATAAAGCTGCTTTGCCTTCTAAATTATATATGTCGCGATGATCGATAATCTTTTTGTATAGATTAGTTAGTTTATCATAACAACCGTGAATATCACCAACAACATATAATGGATCATTGAACATTATTTACTACCTTTACACTAAGAATTGGATCATATGAATTTTGTCCAAATTCACCTTCTAAATAGAGCTTCTTTGCTAGATATTTTCTAGTCTTAAAAATATACCAGATCCAGATTAAACCAAATGTTGGTAGTGCTAATAAGATCATTATTAGCGCGTGAAGCCATAGCCCGCGGTAAATTAGATAAAAGAATCCAAAAAAGAAAACGCCAAATTCTGGATTACCAATTTCAGGCTCTTGATAGAACCTCATATAACTTCTCATAAGCTATTCCCTTTACACTATTAATATAATTTAAAATTTCATCTGAATCAACACGCAAATTCATTAATTCATTGATGAATGATGTTTTAGTATAATCAATTTTGTTTGTTTCTAGCCACGGGCAAAGATCATACATTGCTACAGCACCGGATTTATTCAAATTATCACCTGTTTTAAGCGAGTTAAAAATAGCACCAGCGATTCCTACAACTGTAGTTCCATTCTCATAAAACACTGGAGAGCCGCTAGCTCCAAATGAGAGGCTTGCGTTAATAATTAGAAAATCCTCACCTAATTCAGCTTTGGCTGCTTCAGAAAGTGGTTGAATATATTTAACCACTCTACTAGAGGAAATAAAGCCGCTTGTAAAGATCCAATTAAAATGCTCTACACGACCAATAATAGTAACTTTATCTCCAAATTTAGGCAACCTACAAGAAATTTCAGCGTATTTTTCAATTTTATCTTTTGATTCTATTACTGCAATATCAATATCTGGATTAATATACTTTACAACAGCATCATGAATTGACCCATTGCTGTCTTCATAAGTTACAGTTTTAGATCCGCCTACTACATGATGATTTGTTAAAATATATTTGTCTGAAATTGCAACTCCAGAACCTGTACCTACATCTGTTGTAATAATTTTTGATGTTTCAAGCTTATTTAAAGCCTGGTTTGGTGAAATAAAAATAGCGGCGCCTACAATTAGCATAAGCACCGCTATCACTCCCATTAGAAATTTAATCATTAGATTCGCCTTTAAGCTTTTGTTTAACTATTTATGTTAAAAAAGCATTTTCAAGAAACCTGTCTATAAGATCTGTGATAGCAACATCATTAAAAATTTTTGGAGGAAGGGCAAACACCATTGGATATCCAGGCATGGCACAAATGTGCCCTTGTGCAAGAATCTTAGCACGTTCCCAACCCCGCGCGCTATTCCAGGTCGGCCACCGCCTCGCCGGCGCCGCCTTCGATGCGTTGCGACAGCGAGGCTTCCATGAAGTCGTCGAGGTCGCCGTCCAGCACGCTCTGCGGACTCGTGCGCTCGATGCCGGTGCGCAGGTCCTTGATCCGGCTCTGGTCGAGCACGTAGTTGCGGATCTGGCTGCCCCAGCCGATGTCGGACTTGGTCGCCTCCAGCGCGTTCTTCTCGGCGTTGCGCTTCTGCACTTCCAGTTCGTACAGCTTGGCCGCCAGCATCTTCATCGCGCGGTCGCGGTTGGCGTGCTGGCTGCGCTCGGTCTGGCAGGCCACGACCACGCCGGTCGGCACGTGGGTGATGCGCACCGCCGATTCGGTCTTGTTGACGTGCT
>JRYH01003766.1_pt1 | contig 46240 bp, 50 predicted proteins | sample 235351 | NCBI WGS metagenome assembly JRYH01 (sample SAMN03074221, study PRJNA261480) | activated sludge metagenome | biome: Wastewater Treatment Plant; feature: Wastewater; material: Activated sludge; isolation source: activated biomass of a wastewater treatment plant treating wastewater... ...
CGGCACCGGCACCGGCACCGGCCCCCATCCCCGAGTACACGCTCGCGGACGAGGGCGGCACCATCGACGCCGAGTCGCTGGGCGAGATGGCGAAGCACTTCCGGGCGCAGGGCATGGATCAGGCCACGGCGCAGGCCAACGTCGCCAACTTCGCCAACGCCGTCAAGACGGTGCAGGAGCGGCAGAAGGCGGCGCAGGCCAAGACGGCGGCTGAAGAGCTGAAGAAGGACCCCGAGTTCGGGGGCGAGAACACCAAGAAAACGCTCGCCGACGCCAAGGAAGCGGTGCTGGCGCTGGGTGGAGAAGAATTGCTGACCGAGCTGGACGCCGCCGGGCTCGGAAACAGTGTCGGTCTGCTGAAGGCGCTGGCGAAGCTGTCCCGTTCCGGGTTGATTCGCGGCAAATTCGTAGCCGGTGGAACTGCGTCGGGCGGCGACAAGGGCACCGCAGACGTTCTTTACGGCGGCTGAAACGGGTCAGCAGATCAGGAGGCTGAAACATGGCAATGATTCACCAAAACGTCACTCTGGTCGATGTCGCGAAGTCGCTCGACCCGGACGGCAAGACCGCTCGCGTCATCGAGGTTCTGAATCGCATGAACCCGCTGATCGAGTATCTGCCGTTCGTCGAGGCGAACCAGCCGGCGGGTCACGTCACCACGGTGCGCACCGGCGTACTGCCGAAGGCGGTGTGGCGCAAGTACAACCAAGGCGTCGCGCCGAACAAGTCGGCTCGCGTGCAGATCACCGAGACGATGGGCATGCTCGAGGCGCGCTCGGAAGTCGACGTGAAGCTCGCGAACCTCAACGGCAACGTGAACAGCTTCCGCTTCAGCGAGTCGCTGGCCCACGTCGAGGGCATCAACCAGCAAGTCGAAGACGCGTTCTTCTACGGCACGGTCGCCGCCGGTGTTCCGTTCATGGGTATCGCCCCGCGGTACAACAGCCTGTCGGGCGAAACCAAGGACTACATCATCAGCGCGGGCGGAACCGCTGTCGGTGCGCAGACTTCGATCTACGTCATGGTGCTGGGCGACCAGACCGTTCACGGCATCTACCCGAAGGGTAGCGAGGCCGGGCTGGCGCACAAGGATCTCGGCGAGATCGATGCGTTCGACGAGGAAAGCAAGCGGTACCGCGCCTACGCCGACCTGTGGCAGTGGGACACCGGGCTGTGCGTCCGCGATCACCGCGCCATCGTGCGGGTGTGCAACATCGAAGCGGCCGACCTTCTGCTGGCCGGGCTGTCGGCGGGTTCCACCCAAGCGGCGACCGCGGCTACGAACGTCCTCCGCGCCGTCATCGAGGCGAAGAACCGCATCCCGCGCGCTGTGCGTGCGCAGGGCCGGCTCGTCGCCTTCATGAACAGCCGCTGCATGACCGCCTTCGAGCTGATCGGGCTCGAGAAGTCGGTCAACGCGGTGAAGCTGCTCGACGGGCAGAAGCAAGCCGCGAAGGGCTGGGACGGCGTCGAGTTCGTGCAGTCCGACGCGATCCTCAACACCGAGGCCGTCGTCGCGTAAGCGGCGGTCAAGAAAGGACGGGGCTGGCCGAGGGCGGCCGGCCCCATAACTGGAGATTCCAACATGACCGTACGCGACAAAGGCACCGAGTTCAGCTCGGCGCAGGCCATCACCACCGCCAGCACCTACGTTAGCACCAACGTTGTCGACACCCAAGCTCCCGGCGGTGACGTGGGCGTGGGTGAAGAGCTGCGGGTGTCGTTCATCGTCGAAGAGGCTTTCGTCGGTGGCACGAACGTGACCGTCCAGCTCTTCACCAGCGACGTCGAGAACTTCGGGTCCGAAGTCAAGATCTTCGACTCGGGCGCGATCGCCACGGCCAACCTCGGCAAAGGCGCCGAGATCAAGGCCAAGCTGCCCTTCGGCTGCAAGCGGTATCTGCGAGCCAAGTATGTGTCGACCGGCACCTACTCGGCCGGCAAGATCACCGGCGGCATCGTGAAGGAAGTCGACAACTGGAAGGCGGCCAACCCGGTTGGCGTGACGTACTGATGCCCACCTTCAAGGCAACCCGCAAGGCGTTCCTCGCGTCCGGCCGACTGGTCGACGTGGGGGAGACGTTCGACGCGGACCACCAGCCCGGCGCGTGGGCCGCCCCCGTTGCTGCCGACAGCCAGAGCGAGGCCCCGGGGGAACCCGACCCGGCCAACAAGCCTGTCGCTGTCGGCAAGCGACGCGGTCGGCCGCCGCGCGCCGAGAAGCCGGTGGACCCGTCGACCCTCGTCTGAGAATCCTCGTGGTGGGGGACATTCCCCGCGCCTTCGGGCGTGGGGCTTTTTCCAGCAGGAGCTTGATCCGTGCCATCGCCCGTCGATATCTGCAACCTTGCCCTGTCTCACTTCGGTGAAGCCGGCAACGTAGCGAGCATCGACCCGCCGGAAGCTAGTGCTCAAGCTCGGCTCTGCGCGCGGTTCTATCCGCTCGCACGGGACTCGGCGATCGAGGTCCACTCGTGGGGCTTCGCCACCCGCCGGGCTCCCCTTGCTTCCGTGCCGCTGCCCGACGCCTACATCGGCGAATGGGAATACGCGTACACCCTTCCGGCGAAGTGCCTGCGGCTGTGGCAGGTCTACCTGCCGGGCGTCACCGAGCCCGGGCACAGCGAGGACTTCGCTGTCGAGTCGGGCGCCGACGGGAATTCGTTGGTGCTCACCCACGTCGAAGGCGCGCACGGCAAGTACGTGATTTTGGTCGAGGACACGACCAAGTATCCGCCCAGCTTCGTCACGTTCCTGAGCTTCCAGCTCGCCGAGATGCTGGTTATCCCGGTGACGCGATCGGCCGAGCAGCACGCCAGCATCGCCAACCGGCGCGCTGCGTCGTTTGCGCAGGCCACGACGCAGGACGCCCGATCGTCGTCGGTCGAGCAGATGCTGGACGAGCAGACCCCGGACTGGATCCGGGCGCGTAACTGACATGGCCCGCAAGCGCCAAGTCTCCCGTTCGTTCACCGGCGGCGAGCTGTCCCCGCTGATGCACGGCCGGGTTGACCTTGTCCCGTACCGCAACGGCCTCGCGCTGTCGAAGAATTTTGTCACGCTCCCGCAGGGCCCGGCGAAGTTCCGGCCGGGGACCGAGTTTCACCAGTACGCTTTCTTCGGGTCGCCTGACCTTCGGCTGATCCCGTTCGTCTTCAGCGACGAACAGGCGTACTGGATCGAGCTGGACGCAAACAAGCTGCGAATCCACACGTTCTCGGGGACGTTGCTGGACGACGCTGCTGATTTTCCAGCCCTCATCAACCCCGCCACCGGACCGAACGAGGTATTTGTTTCGTTCGAGCACATAGGCGCCACCAACGCGTTCGTGTACTTGGAATCGAGCCTAGTACCGGAAGTCAACGGGCGCTGGTACTACCTGTCGTACATCGGCACGGCAGGCGTCTATGGGCGCTACGCGGTGTATGCCGGGGGCACCGATGTAACGGGCTACCGTGTGGACATGACAGGGTGGGGAACCGACACCACCACGGGGCGCGTGCATTTTGCGTTGGAGCTGGTTCACGGCTTCGGTTCCTCGCTGCCGCTGGTCCGCTATGCACAGTCGGCCGACGTGCTGACGCTGGTTTCCCCGAACGCCGCCGTGGCGACGCTTCGTCGAACCGGGCCGAATGACTGGTCGCTGGTCACTGAAGTGTTCGCCCCCGAGATCGCGGCCCCCACCGGCATAACGGCTACCGCCGGGGGCGGCAGCGCGGGCACGCCGGTGGCGTACTATTACGTCGCGACCGCCATCCCCGTCGACGGATCCAGCAGCTCCGAGTCGCTGGCTACGGCCGCCGCGACCGCGTCGCAGGACCTGACTGTCGCCGGCCAGTACATCGACATCTCGTTGACGCCCGCGCCGCCGGCGGGGGTGCGCTATAACGTATACAAGGCGCTCAACGGGCTGTATGGGTTCATCGGCCAGACCGGGGGCGCGAGCTTTCGGGACAACAACATCATCCCGGACCTGTCGATCTCGCCGCCGGAGTACGGCCCGGACTTCACCGGCGCCGGCAACTACCCGCGCGCCGTGACCTACCATCAGCAGCGGAAATGGTTCGCCGGGTCGATCAACGCGCCGCAAACTCTGTGGGCGACGCGCACCGGCACCGAGAACGACATGAGCTTCACGATCCCCAGCCGCGACGACAACGCGCTGGAGTTCGCGATCGCGTCACGCGAGGTCCAGACCGTCCAGTCGCTCGTTCCCCTGCGGGACCTGCTCGTACTGACGTCGGGCGGGGTCTGGAAGGTGCGCGCTGCGAACAGCGACGTGCTGACGCCCAGCTCGGCATCGGCCGATCTCGTCGCCTACGCCGGATCGACCTTCGTGCAGCCGGTGACGACCGAATCGGCTGTGCTGTTCGCGCTCGCTCGAGGCGGGCGCGTCGGCGAGATCCGGTATACGGAAGAAGCGAGCGACTACGCCGTCAACGACCTGTCCTTGCTGTCGTCGCACCTCTTCGACGGGTTCACCATCAAAGAGATGGCGATCATGGACATGCCGACGCGCATCGTCTGGATCCTGCGTTCCGATGGCAAGCTGCTGTCGCTGTCCTACCAGCCCGAGCACAAGGTCGTTGCGTGGCACCAGCACGAGCTGGGGGCCGGCGCCACGGTGCAGTCCATATGTGTCGTTCCCGGGCCGATGGTTGACGGCCGCGCCGAGGACGTTCTGGTCGCGGCTGTGGCTCGTACGCGCGAGGGGGCGGGCGCGGCGGTGACGTATCTGGAGCTGCTGTCCGGCTTCGGCGACCTGCCGGATCTGGCGACGGCGCAGAAGGCCGCGCTGTACCTCGACGGGGCGCAGATATACGACGGGCCGCCTGCCACGCAGATCATCGGGCTGTGGGCGCTGGAGGGGTTCGAGGTCCGCGTCGTCGCGGACGGCGCCGTGCATCCGCCGGTGACGATCGAGAACGGCACGCTCGAGCTGGAAGCGCCCGCGTCGCGCGTCATCACCGGCCTGTCCTACGTCGGGCGGATGGAGACGCTGCCCGTCGTTCTGGAGAACGTGGAAGCCGAGGGGCAGGGCATCCTGAAGTCGGTCAGCCGGGTTGTTCTGCGGCTCTACCAGTCCTCGGGCGTGTTCGTCGGGCCGGACTTCGATACAATGGACGAGCTCAAGGCGCGCTCCAATGAGCCTTACGACACGGCGCCGCGCTGGAAGACCGGGGAATTCGAGATTGTTCTGAGCCCGACATGGGGTCGGCTCGGGAACGTCTGTATCGAGCAACGCGACCCGATGCCGCTGGTGCTGCTAGGCATGGTGGCCGACGTGGAGCTGGGCGACTGACATGGCTTGGACAAGCATTTTCGACACGCTGGGTACGCTGACCACGATCGGGTCGGCGGCCTATGACGTGGTCCAGTCGCGCAACGCCGCACGCCGGACGCAGGCCGAGTCGGAAGCGGTCAAACTTGCGAACGCGGCGCAGGCCGATCTGGCCGAGAACAACGCCCAGCTCGCGATCTGGCAGGCGCAGGACGCGCTGTACCGCGGGCAGGTGGCGGAGAACCGATCGCGCCTGAACGCGGCGGCCCTGCACTCCACGCAGCGCGCTCGCATGGCGGCGAACGGGCTGGCGCTTGATTCCGGCAGCGCAGTCCGCACGCTGACGACCACGGACGTGCTCGGCGAGATCGACGCACTGACCGCTCGGGAGAATGCCGAGCGCGAAGCGTGGGCGTTCCGAGTGCAGGCGCAGGACCAGCGCAACCGGGCCGAGATCATGCGCAACGCTTACGTCCCCGTCGGCGATAGCGTGCAGTCGGCCACGGTCGGCTCGCTGCTGTCGGGCGCGGCCCGCGTGTCCAGTCTGTTCCGGGATCCTCGGTAATGCCCGTCGTTGTCCCTACTTACACCGGCCAGCGCGAGCTGCCGTCGAGCCCGAATCAACTCCCGTCGGTGCGCCTGACAGCCGCGCCCACGGCGGACCAGCTCGGCGCCAACCAGCGCGCTCCGACCGATTACGTCGGCAGGGGGCTGCGCGACGTTGCGACCGCGGCGATGGCTATTCAGCGCGAGCGCGAGGCCCGCGAAGACGCCGACATGGTCTTTCGCGCGGAGACGATGGCGCGCGACAGGATCCGCAAGCAGACTGCCGACTGGTCGCAGCGCAAGGGCGTCCAGTCGTGGGGGCTGACGGCCGAGGCCGAAACGTGGTTCGACGAGTCCTTCGCCGACATCTCGGAGGGGCTTTCGCCGCGCCAGCGCCGCGCGTTCGATCAGACGCTCAGCCAGCTCCGCCAGACGAGCCTCAGCCGGCTGAGCATTCAAGAGGCGACCGAACGGCGCGCGTCGCTCGACGAATCGGCGTCGGCGGCCGCTGCCAGCGCCATGCGGTTCGGGCTGGACAATCTGGACCGCACTGACGAATCGGGCAACCGGGTTGCGATCGACGCGGCTCGAGAAGAGATCCGCCGCGCGGTCGACGTGCGCGCCAATCTGCAAGGGTGGGATCCGACCCGGCGCGAGATCGAGATCGAAAACAGCCTGACTGCGCTGCACGTCCAAGCCCTGACGGCTCTTCAGGACTCGGACCCGGACGCGGCGCAAGCCTACTACAAGAAGTATTTCGACGAGATCGACCCGACGCGCAAGGCGAAGCTGGAAAAGGACATGCAGTCTTCGACGCGGTTGGTCAAGGCGCAGTCGTTTGCCGACGACGTCGAGGCGCGGGGGCTGAGCGAGAGCGAGGCGATGGCCGAGGCCCGTCGGGAGCTTTCCGGCGAGGACGAGAAATTTGCCGTGGCCGAAATACAGGCGCGTTTCGCGGACCGGCGGCGGGCGATCGAAGAGGCGCAGAAGGAGCTGATGGGGCAGGCCCGGCTGGCGATGGGCCAGAGCGGGTCGATCTCGCGTATTCCGCCTAGCGTGTGGAACAGGCTCGACGAAAGCCGGCAGGCGCAACTTCTGGAGCGCGCCGACATTCTGACCCGCCGGCGCGAGGCTGATGCAAGCAGGGTTGACGCGGCAGCAGCTCGCGCGGAGCGGGAACGGGAAGCGCAAGCCATGAGGGCTTCGTTCGGGAACGCGCTGGGCATTTCCGACGCCATCGCAGCGGCCGACCCGACCCGACCCGAGCTGGAATCCGAGTTTCGGGAGCAGATCCGCGCCGCATACGATCGAGGCGATATCAGCAAGTCGGACGCGGAGCGGCTTATCAGGGAAGCCCGGTCGCGGTTCAACCCGACCGCCGGCACGGACCCGGAGAACGTCAAGTCGGCCGTCATCACGGCTGGCAAACGGGTAGCGGCGGGCATGAAAAATTGGGACCGCGAGACCCGGGGCGCATTCGAGAGCGAATATCAGAAGAGGGTCCTCGAGGAACAGCAGGTCAAGGGCCGACAGCTCACGCAAGCCGAAGGGCTGGCGATCGCGAACGAGATGCTCGCCAAGGGTGAAACCGAAAGGGGCTGGGGCCTGTGGGAGACGGAAGAAACTCGGTTCGAAGCGGAGCGCAAGAACCGCCTCGATAACTGGAGCCCGAAAGACCAGTATGGTACGATGCCCAAGACGGCTGCCGAGGTCGTAGCGCAGAAGCGCCCGTCGAAGGAAATCGACGGCGTTCTCTATTACAAATTCAACGGCGATTGGCATTCTCTATTATGACTTCCACCCTCGTCACCGATCCCGAGATTCTGAGGCAGCTTGAAGAGGGGGAGCAGCAGGGGCCAACGATAGTCGTCAACGGGGTCGCCGGCGACAGGCCCGAAGCGGCGCCGCGCGCCGAGCGATCGCGGCTTGTCACCGATCCCGAGATTCTGAGGCAGCTCGAAGCCGCCCCGGTTGCCCCCGGCACCGAGGGTGCGGACCCGGCGCGCGCCGGTCGCGTCAACCAGATGGCCCGGGACACCGGCCTGCCGCGCGAGACCGTCGAGCAGGAGCTGGACGCGCTGGAAGCCGACCACAAGGCCAAGACGGCTGTCGAGAAGGCCAAGGGGCACCCGGCCGTCCAGCGGGCGCTGGAGAACCCCGCCACGTCGGCCATCACGCAGGAAGACGTTGACGCGATGGGGCTCGTCGAGCAGACCACGCGCGCGTGGAATCGGTCGGTGGCCGGCACCCGGCAGGGATTATCCGTCGAGGCGCTGCGCCGAAACGAAGAGACATTGCGCCAGCTCGACGCGGTCGAAGCCAAGCTGGCGAAAGGCGAGCCGGTTGCAGCGGCTGACGATCCGGTCGGGTTCTCGTCGATGACCCCGGAGATGCGCGCCGCCTACCGGTTCGACATCACCCGCATCCAGAAGAACAACGTCGACGACGTGCTGGAGCGCGGCCAAGAGCTGAAGATGGCTGGCCCGCCCCCGTCGTCGTTGCGCAGTCTGACGGAAGCCGAGTCGGTGGGTGCGTGGATCGACGCCGTTACCAGCGTCGAAGGGCTCAAGGGGCTCTGGCTGCTGCAAGTCGAGTCGGCCGTCCCGTCGCTGCTTTCCGGCGGCGCGGCGCTGGCCGGCGGCGCGGTCGGCGGCCCTGTGGGCGCTCGGCTCGGGCTCGGCCTTGGCTCGGCGATCGTCGATCGGAACGCGGTGTTCTTGCAGACGCTGTCCGAACTGCTCGGGCACGACGTGACCGCCAGTGAAGAGACACTGCTGGCGGCGCTCGACAACCCCGAGATCGTCAAAGAGGCGGCGACGCGCGCCGCCGCGCACAGCGCCTTCGTCGGCTCGTTCGACGCGCTTGGCATGCACATCGCCCGGGGCGTGGCGCCCGGGACCAACCGCGCCACCACGTTCGCCAAGCAGTCCGCGGTTGACGCCGCTGCTGCCGGCGGGGGCGAGCTGGCCGGGTCGGTGGCGGCCACTGGCGAAGCGGATCTCGTCGACGCATTGAACGAGGTTGCGGGCGAAATCGGCGCGGCGACGGTGCTGGAAGTCGGCGGCGGCACCGCAGGCGAAGCCATCAGCCGCACGATCAGCAGGCTGTCGCCCGCCGCCCGTCGGGCGCGCGCTGCCGAGATCCGGGCGCAGGAGCTGCGCGCTGCGGTCGAGACCAGTGCCGCCAGCAAGGCCCGGGCGCACGACCCGGAAGCGTTCCGTGCGTTCGTTGCTGACGCGTCCGACGGGGGCGCGACGCACATCGACGCGCAGGTGTTTCGACAAGCCGCCGAACAGGCCGGCATCGACATCGCCACGGTCGACCCGGAGCTGGCCGTTCGCGTGGCCGCCGGCGCCGAGTCGGGTTCGGACATCACGGTCGATCTGGCCGACATCAGCGCCAAGTACAGCGACACGCCGCTGGCGCCGCTGTTCGTAGACCACGGCCGGCACTCGGCCGACGCGATGTCGTTCGCCGAAGCGGCCGTGTTCCGGCAGGTCGAACCGGAAGCGTTCCGGCAGGCGGCGCGCGAGGCGCTGAACGAGGTCGCGGAAGAATCGCAGGCCGACCGTGAGCGCAACATCGTGACGCGCTGGATGCGCCAGTCGATCGCGCGGGCCGGGTTCACGCAGAACGCTGCCGAGGTACAGGCGCAGGTCGGCGCCGCCATGATCGCCACGATGGGCCAACGCACCGGGCGCACACCGCTCCAGATGCTTCAGGCGTGGCCGCTGAAAATCAGGTCCGCTGCCGGGGTCTCCAGCCTGCTCGGCGACATCTCGCGCAGCCGCGTCGAGAACTTCCGCAATCAGCGCGCCGAAATGAGCCGGGCGCGGGAAGAGGCCAGCCCGCGCCGGGGGCTCGAAGAGCTTCGGGCTCGCACCGCCGCGTCAGCCGCCCGGTTGCGCGAGATGGAGACGACCACCGACCCGGAAGCCATCATGGCCGCCGGCGCCGAGCTGGCCGTCCAGTCGGCCGAGCTGGCCCGGCTCGAGGCCACGCCGCCGGCAGTCGACAACCTGACTCGGCTCGAGGATACGCTGACGGCCGCTACCGAGCTGGCCGCGTCGTTCGAGCGCGACGGGCTCACCGGGCCGGTGCTGGTCCGGCTGAACGAGGCCATCGCCGACTACGGTTCGCGGGCCGCGGCCGCGCGGGCTGGCGATCGAAGCGAGGTCGATCTGGCGGTGCCGGCGAGCGCCGCCGGCACGACGCGCACGCTGGCCGATGCGATGGTGGCGGATATCGAGAACCTCATCGCCGGGCTGGCCGGGGATCAGACGGTGCTGGCGCAGACCACCGGCGACGCCGTTGCGACCGAGGGCCCGCACGCCGAAATGATCGAAGCGACGGTGCTGGCGCAGCGCGCCGAGAACGGCGGGGCCTACGGCGCCTTCGTCGGCCAAGGCAAGCCCGCCGGCGGCCCCGCGTCGACGGGGGATGCGCCCGTCCGGGGCATCCACTTCAGCCACGAGCGGCGCACCACGCTCGACGGGCGGCGGTACGGCACCGGGATCGCCGGGCGCGAGTCGGCCCGCGTCGCCGAGTCCACCGACGAGCGGCTGAAGTCGCGCGTCTACTTCTACATCGACAACGGGGGCGGGGTTGCCGCCGAGCCGGGGCTGGGCGTGGTCAGCCACGAGATCGAGTTGCCGACGCTCTACGATCTGGTCGAGGATCCGCTGCGGTTCGGGAACCTGCCGCCGAACGAGATGGAGTCGGCGCTGCTCGACAACGGGTTCCACGGCTACTACGACCGCGGCGCCCCGGGCAGGCCCGGCGTCGGGGTCATCATCGGGCCGGCGAGCCACGACGTGAAAGCCGAGCCGCGCAGCGTGCCGGCGTGGATGCCGCCCCCGGCCGCGCCGGTGCCGCAGTACCGCAAGGCGCTGCTGACGGTGGCCGAGAACGAGATCGTCCAGAGCAAGCTGGAAGAGCTGCGGCAGGTCGCCCCGTCGACCACGTTCCAGTACGGCACGGTGAAGGCGTCCGAAGCCGATTGGGCGGCGCTGCGCAAGGCACTGTCGGGCCTTGGCGTCGCGATCCCGGAGCAGGGGTTCAAGCAGTCGGTGCAGCCGGCGCTGCCGGTGCGGTCCGCAGAGCGCACGGCCGCGTTCAAGGCGTGGTTTGGCGACAGCAAGGCCGTTGACAGCGACGGTAACCCGCTCGTGGTGTACCACGGTACGGACGCGAGCGAAGACTTTGATATTTTCGATACGGGGAATTCCTTCGGTGCGCATTTCGGGACCAGCCCGAAGGCGGCGAACGAAAGGCTTCACGCCAAAGGGAAGCGGCACGGCACGCTGGTGCCGAACGTAACGCCGAGCACCGTGCAGCAAGGTCGTGTCATCCCCGTTTACCTGTCCATAAATAACCCTGTGAGGGCCAAAGACGTAGGCAATTGGGAGGATTCGGTTGACGTTGCTTTAGGTCTGTCTTCCAGCGAATCGCTCCCCGCCAGCGTGAGATCGGAGCTTCGTTCCTTGGCCGACGAGTTGTCCGATCTCCGAGACGAGGCGCTGGAGCAAGATCCATACGGCGACGGACTGGAGGAAATGTTCGAGGGTCTTGCGCCCGATTGGGCGTCGGCGTGGACTGTGGACCGGGAGAACGCTGACGGGCTGTCGGAGATAAAGCGCATATTGAGCTCCGCTGGTTTCGACGGGATCGTCTACGTCAACGAAGTGGAAGCCGAGGGGGAAGACAGTTTCATAGCTTTCGAGCCCGAACAGATCAAGTCCGCTATCGGCAACCAAGGCACCTTCGACCCGAACGACCCGAGCATCCTGAACCAGCCCGTCTTCCACGGCTCTCCGCACATCTTCGAACGGTTCGATCTGTCGAAGATCGGTACCGGCGAGGGCAATCAGGCGTTCGGCTGGGGGATGTACTTCGCCGAGGCGCGCGGGACCGCCGAATCGTACCGGGACAACCTGAGCGGAATCATCCGACGATACCGTGTCGGTGATGAGATCGTGGAGGTGCGCAAATACGGCAGCGCCGAACACATGGCGCTCAACGCGTTCGTCACCGGGCAGACCAGCGAAGAGCAGATTCAGCAGGCGCGCGAGTGGAACCCGGACAACACCGCCGAATTCGACGCAGCCATCGAGCGTTTCCGGGGCAAGCCGATCGAACGGCTGGAGGACACCCGCGAGGGCGCCCTCTACAGCCTGTATATTCCCGACGAATACGCTGGCCGCGTGCTCGACCTCGAAGGCACCTTCGACGAACAGCCCGACGCGGTCAAGGCCGCGCTCGTCGCTCTGCTGCCCGATGCCGACATCGGCCTCGGCGTTCGGCCGGGCGGCGCCAGCAGCTACCGCGAGCTGTCCAAGAAGCTCGGCTCAGCCCGAGCCGCATCCGAGGCGCTCCAGCAGCTCGGCATCGTCGGTCTGCGCTACCATGATCTAGGCAGCCGCGGCAAAACCGGAGGGGGCACCCGCAACCTCGTCATTTGGGACCAGCCGCTGCTCGACCGGATCTCCGAGGACATGAATGCGGAGCTGCTTCAGCGCATGGGTCTGTCCGAAGAGGCGCGCGGCACGTTCAACCCGTCGACGATGACGCTGGCGTTTCTCGAGAAGGCGAACCTCACGACGTTCATTCACGAGATGGGCCACTTCGGGCTCGAGGTGCTCTTCGGCGAGGCCGCTCGAGACGGCGCGCCGGCGGACATCGTCGCCGACGCGAAGACGATCCTTGACTGGTTCGGCGTCGAGTCGCTCGACGCATGGAACCGGCTGTCGTTTGCCGAGAAGACTCCCTACCACGAGAAATTCGCGGAAGGCTGGGAGACGTACGCGATCGAAGGCCGGTCGCCCAGCCCGGCGCTGACCAAGGCGTTCCGCGCATTCACGGCGTGGTTCAAGCGGGCCTACGGGGCGCTGACCGGCATGCGCGTGCAACTCACGCCCGAGGTGCGCGCGGTCTTCGACCGGATGATTGCGAGCGAGCAGGAGATTCAGGCCGCCGAGCGCGACCGCGGCGCGGTCGCCGCGTTCGACACGGCGGGCGACGCCGGCGCGCCGACCTCGTCGTGGGAGCGGCTGCAAGCCCTCGGTATCGAGGCGACCGAGGACGCCGTCGACCTGTTGACGGCCCGGTCGCTGAAGGATCTGCGCTGGCAAGAAGGGTTCCGGGGCAAGACGCTGAAGAAGCTCCAAGCGCAGAGCAAGAAGATCCGCGCGTCTTTGCGCGAGCAGTTCGGCGAGCAGGTGGACAGCCAGCCGGTGTATCAGGCGATCTCGTTCCTGACGCTGGGCGAAACGTTCCCGCCGCTGCCGGCCACGGCGCTTGCGGAGCTGGGCAGCGCCGAGTCTCGCAGCCACCGGCTTGACCGGGGCGCCCTGATCGAGCTGTTCGGCGACGGGGCCGACGCGGCATGGCGGCGCCTGCCGCCGGAGATGGTGACGGTCACGAGCGCCGGCCAGCACCCGGAGCAGATCGCGACGTTGTTCGGGTACGACTCGGCCGACGCGATGATCCAAGCCATCCTCGACGCGGACCCGCGCGAACAGGTCATCGAGGGCATGGTCGATAACGCCATGCTCGCCGAGCACGCCGACCTGTCAGACGACGAGGCCATCGCGTCGGCAGTCGACGCGGCGATCGTCAACGAAGCCCGCACCCGGTTCGTGGCGAGCGAGCTGAAGGCGTTCGAGGACGCGATGAACCCCCGCGAACGGGCGGGCGTCAATCGGCGCGGGCGCATCGTCACGGTCAACGGGCTGCTGCGCGCCGCGCGCGAACACGCCGAAATCATCATCGGACAGACGGTCATCCGCGAGCTGGATCGGCGCGGGCACATGCGCGCCGCCCAGCGCGAGTCGAAACTGGCCCGGGCGGCCCGCATCGCCGGCGACCTGCGGCTGGCGACCAAGCACAAGCGCAACCAGCTCGTCCACACCGAGCTGGCCCGGGAGACGCTGGCGGCGCAGGACGAGGCCAAGCGTGCGCAAGCCTACCTGACCAAGCTGCGCCGCTCGAAGGACACCCGCAAGAACATCGCGGTCGACCAGCGAGAGCAGATCGACGCCATCCTCGACATCGTCGACTCGGCCGGGCGCAGCAACGTCGCGCTGGAGCGGCTTCAGGCGATGCGCGAGTGGGTCGAGAAGCAGCAGGAAGCGGGCCTGCCGATCGGGCTCGACCCGGACACAGTCGCCGAGCTGGGGGCCAAGCACATCCGCGACTACACCGTCGACGACATGCGCGCGCTGGTCGAGCAGATCAAGCATATCGAGAACCTCGGGCGGCTGAAGAAAAAACTGCTCACGGCCAAGGACAAGCGCGAGTACAACGAGATCGTCGACGAGGGGCAGGCGTCCATCGTCGCGAACGCCAAGCGCGGCCCGAAGGCGCCGCAGGTGGCCCCCGAGTCGGTGCGGCACGCGCCCGGGCGGTGGACGCGGGCGTTCTTCCTCGCGCACCGGCGCCTGTCGTCGCTCGCCCGGACCCTCGACGGGTATGCCGACAATGGCTGGTTCTGGCGCACGATCGTGCGTCCGATGAACGAGGCCGGCGACCGGGAGACGGCGCTGCTGAAATTCACCGGCGACCGGATCAACGACATCTTCAAGCCGCTCAAGGACATGAAGGGCGGCTTGACCGGCTCGGCGATCCTCGTCAAGTCGACGGGGCAATCGTGGACCCGCGAGGAACGTCTGGCGCTGGCACTCAACTACGGCAACGCGGGCAACCGACAGCGCGTGCTCAACACCTACACCGAGCAGCAAGTCGCCGACGTGTTCCGGCTCATCACGCGCGAAGAGTGGCAGGCTGTGCAGGAAATCTGGCAGCTCGTCGATCAGTTCTGGCCCGACATCGCGGCGCTCAACCGCCGGCTCGGGCAGGACGCGCCGAAGAAAGTCATCGCCGAACCGTTCACGGTGCAGCTTGCCGACGGGTCAATGCTGGATCTGCCGGGCGGGTACTACCCGCTGTCCTACAGCCCGACCGAGAACGATCGGGCGCAGGCGTTCGAGAACGTCCGGGACCTGAAGTCGATCATCCAAGGCTCGGGGCTCAACCCCGTGACCCGGCGGGGACACGAGAAGGCGCGCAAGGACAAGGTCGGCTGGAAGATCAACTACACCCTCGGCCCTCTGGAGCGCCATCTGTCGGACGTGATCCACGATCTGAGCTGGCGCGAGTGGCTGATCGACGCGAACCGGGTGCTCAACGACAGCCGCATCTCCGATTCGATTCGGGCGCACTACAGCGCCGAGTTCTTGGGTGCTATCAAGGACACGGTGCGCGACATCGCAACCGGCGACCAGCAGATCGGCAACGCGCTGACCAAGGCGTCGCAATGGGTGCGCGGCAAGGCGGGCGCCGCGACGATGGGGTTCTCGTTCACGACGGGCCTGCTCCAGCCGTTCGGCATCTTCCAAGCCATCCCTCGAGTCGGCACCGGCTGGATTCTTCGAGGTGTCAAGCACTGGCTGGGCGATGTCGCCACGCTGGAATCGTCGGCGAAAAAGATCTACGCCGTGTCGCCGATGATGCGCAACCGCTCGCTGACCATGAATCGCGAGTTGCGCGAGATCATGCAACAGATCAGCCGGGGCAAGGGCAAGATTGCCACCGCCTACGATGGCTCGGCCTACTGGCTGATGGTCAAGCTCCAGCAGTTCGTCGACGTGCCGATCTGGTGGGGTGCCTACGAGAAGGCGCTGGCCGCGAATCCGACCGACAAGGCGCTGGCCGCCCGACTGGCGGATCAGGCGGTCATCGACACGCAGGGCGCCGGTTCGATCAAGGATCTGACCGGGATGCAGCGCGGCGGCGAGATCAACAAGATCATGACGATGTTCTGGTCCTACTTCTCGGCGACGCACAGCTTGATTGCCGAGTCGACCGGGCGGACCGATTTCAAGCGCCCCGGGCAGGTGGCGGCGTGGGTTGGCGACATGATCGCGCTGACCGTCGTCCCGGTCGTGGCGCAGCAGTTGACCTACCACGTCATCCGCACCTTGGGCTCCGATGACGACGAGCCCGAAGACGTGGAAGAGTGGACCGAAGACCTGTTTCTCGAGTGGATCTCGTTCCTGTCGGGCAACCTGATCGGCGTCCGGGAGCTGGGCGGGCTGTTCAAGGGGTTCGACTACTCCGGCCCGCCCAGCGCCCGCGTCGTGGCCGAGATCGGCTCGCTGGCGAATGAAGCCTACAAGCTGGCAACGGACGAGGACGCGGACGAGCAGAACATCCGTCGGGCGCTGAAGGCGATCATGACCATTTTCGGGTGGCCGGCGTCCCAATTCAATCGCATGTGGCGCGGCACGGAAGCGTTCATGGACGGCGACGCTGGTCCGGGTGCTATACTGTTGGGGCCGCCCGACAACCTCAACCGAAGGTAAACCATGACCATCCCTGCATCCACCCGCCGGTCGTCTGTCTACGTCGGAAACGGCACGACGACCAGCTATCCGTTCGCGTTCAAGGTCCTCGACCCGGCGACGCTGCTCGTCGTCGTGGCGGACGAGAACGACGCGAACAGCCAGACGCTCACTTACCAGAGCGACTACACGGTCAGCTTGAACGGGGATCAGGACAGTGCGCCCGGCGGTTCAGTCGAGTACGCCGGCCTGCCGGTCGGCCACCGACTAGTCATCCTGTCGGACATCGACAGTTCGCAGCCGACGGCCATCACGAACCTCGGGGCCTTCCACGCCCACGTCCTCGAGGGCTCGCTCGACCGGATCGTGATTCAGGTTCAGCAGCTCCAAGAGCAGATAGACAGAGCGGTCAAGGTCACGCCCACCGACGAGGGCGACCCCACTGACCTGCTGGCCAACGCCATCACCCGCGCCGAGAACGCCGCCACCGCCGCCGAGGTGGCGGAGACGGCCGCCGAGACGGCTCAAGGGCTGGCCGAGACGGCGAAGACGGGTGCCGAGACGGCGAAGACGGCTGCCGAGACGGCTCAAGGGCTGGCCGAGACGGCGAAGACGGGTGCGGAAACAGCTCAAGGACTGGCCGAGACGGCGAAGACGGCCGCCGAGACGGCGAAGACGAGCGCGGAGACGGCGAAGACGAGCGCGGAGACGGCGAAGACGGGCGCGGAGACGGCCCAAGGACTGGCCGAGCTGGCGCGGGACGAGGCGCAGGGCCACGCCACCAGCGCGGGGACAGAAGCCCTGTCGGCCGAGGTCGCCGCCGGCGAGCCCGCCGACGCGCTGGATCAGTTTCGCGAGGTGTATCTCGGCCCCTACGCCAGCGACGGCGCGGCAAACAGCGCGTACCCCGCCCGTTCGGAAGGGGCGATGTACTGGAACACCACGGCGAGCGATCTGCGGGTGTGGACCGGCAGCGCGTGGCTAGTCGCCGCCGAACCGTCCAACGCCTACCTGCTGCGTGACGGGTCGCTTCCGCTGACCGGTCCGTTGAAGGCCGTCAGCGTTGGGAGTCCGATCAACCCCGCGTACTCGTTCGATGGCGACGAGGACACCGGCATGTATCTCACATCCGCGAATCAGCTCAGTTTCGCGACGGGCGGCGCGCTGCGGTTGAATATCACGTCTGGCGGCACGACCAGCTACGAGGCATATCACGCGCCCGCCGGCAGCGCCGCGAACCCCGCATATACGTTCACGGGCGATCCGAACACCGGCATCTACAACGGCTCGGCCGACGTAATGAATTTTACGACGGGGGGCGCCAGCCGCTTCGGAATCACCAATAACGACGTGCAGGCATCCGTGCCGTTCCGAGCGATCAACGGCAACGGCGTGGCGCCTGCATATTCTTTCATTTCCAGCAGCACCACCGGCATTTACGGAACCACCGCGTTCGTCGGGTTCACGCTCAGCGGCACCGGCAACTACGGGATGAACATCAGTGCGTTCTACCCGATGATCGACAACGCCCGGGCGCTCGGCGACGCGGCCAGCCGTTGGTCCATCGTCTACGCCGCCACCGGCACGATCAACACGTCGGACGCGCGGGAGAAAACCCCGGTCGAGCCGATGACCGACGCCGAAATAGCGGCGGCCCAAGACATCGCCCGGGCGATCGGCACCTACCGCTGGCTCGACTCGGTCGAGAAGAAAGGCGAGCATGCCCGCAACCACGCCGGCCTGACGGTGCAGCGCGCGATCGAGATCATGGAAGGTCACGGGCTCGACCCGATGCGCTACGCCTTCATCTGCTATGACCGCTGGGACGCCGAGCTGGAAGACGACGTCGACGAGGCAGGGCTGGTGCAGGGCAAGCGCATCGTCCGCGAACCGGGCGACCGCTACAGCTTCCGCATGGACCAGCTCAACCTGTTCATCGCCCGGGGCCTGTGCGAAAAGCAACGCCAGCTCGAAGACCGCATCGCTGCACTGGAGGCCCGACTGTGATCGAAGTCCTGCTCGCTTTCATCGGTCGCGCCGACAACGTCGCGATCCTCGTGCTCACACTCGCCCTGTCGGGTTGCGGCTACCTGCACCTCGTCTGGCGCCGCGAGGACCGCGAGGACCGGCAGAAGCTCTACGCCACTCTCGAGGCCAACACCCGGGCGCTCGAGGGCCTTCGCAACGTGCTGTCCGCCTCGCTGGGGAAACCCTTATGACCAAGCCCAAGACGCACCCCCTGCTCGATCTGCTGTCTCCGAAGCGGACCAGCGAACGCGAGCGGCTCGACGCCGCCATGCGCCGGCAGCAGGCCGAGGCGCTGCGGTTGGCTCGGCTCGCGGACCGCGTCGTCCGTCGACAGGCTGCGTTCCCGGTGCCGGCGCTGTGAAACTGCCGAAACTGGTCATGGTCCACTGGCTTGACGCAGTGGCGGGCGCGGGGTGGACCGACAACGACGAGCCCTACAAGCCGGTGGAAGTGCTGTCGGTGGGGTTTCTCGTGCATGAGAGTGGCGCTTCTGTTACCCTCGCCACCAGCATCGGCGACGGTGGCGAACATAACGGGACCATGACGATACCCAAGGGGATGATTACATGCAGGGCAGAGCTGTGACAAGCAAAAGCGACCGCAACATGCTCGCTTTCATCGAGAAGGGACTGGAGCCCGCCTACGTGCTCCTGCCACCGGCGATGCGTAGCCGGGAAGCGACGGCCATGATCCTCGCGATCTGCCTTCAGGAGTCCCGGTTCCTGCACCGCCGCCAGATCGGCGGGCCAGCCCGGGGGTACGCGCAGTTCGAGCGCGGCGGCGGCGTCGCCGGTGTGCTGCGGCACTACGCCACCGGCGAGATCGCCGAAGAGGTCTGCGCGGCCCGAGGAGTAGCGCCCGAGCCGGGGCCGGTGCATGCGGCGCTCGAGCACGACGACGTGCTCGCCGCGGCCTTCGCCCGGCTGCTGCTCTGGACCGACCCGGCGCCGCTCCCGAAGTACCCGGACGGTCCTGATGCCGCGTGGCGCTACTACCTGCGCAACTGGCGTCCGGGCAAGCCCCACCGCGAGACATGGGACGATCTGTGGGAGCGGGCTTGGGGCGTGGCGCATGCTCGCTGACTGGCTACGAGCCCGCGCGTTGCCGATCGCCGCGGTCGGCGCCCTGCTGATCGGGGCCGCTGGCGCGGGCTGGGTGCAGCAGCTTAGGCTCAACGCCTGTCGGGCCGAATACGGCGCGCTGAAAACCAGCGTCAACTCGCTGGCCGAGGCGGCCGATCGCGCCCGCGCCCGCGCCGAGCGCGCCGAGGCGGCGGCCAGACTGCGCGTCGACGAAGCCAAGCGCCGCGCGAAGGCCGCCGAGGACGCGCTGACGGCGCGCACCCACAAGGACGAATCATGCGAAGATGGTGTAGACGCTGCCTTGCAGCAATGGCGCTCGCGGCCCTGACAGCCTGCGCCACGACCACGCCCGTGCCGACGCCCTGCGTCACCCAGCTACCAGCCAAGCCGGTCTACCTGATGGACCGGCTTCCGGTCGACGCAAGCCACGCCGAGGTCGCCCGGGCGATGGCTGCGGATCTCATAATGGCGGCCACCTACATCGATACCCTCCACTCCATCATGGAAGCATGTTATGTCCGATGACCTTCTGCGCTGGTCGACCCGGCGCGAAACCGAGATCCTCGAAGCGATCGAAGCCGCCGGCGGCAACCACACCGCGGCCGCGGCCGCGCTCGGGATCAACCAGTCGAACGTGAGCCGTGCCTACGCGCGGGTGAAGGCGCGCGCAGCGGCCGCTGGATACTCGCCCGAGCACGACATGACGCATGTTGTCCCCGACGGGTTCCGCGTCAAGGGCGTGTCCACCTACTATAACAAGGAAGGCAAGCCGACCGGTCAGTGGGTCAAATCGCAAGTCGATCGGGAGCGCACCGAGCAGCTTGTGCGCGAAGCGGTCGCGGCCCTGACCGAGGACATCCGGGGCACGGCGCCGTTGACCGCCCCGCCGATTCGCCAGCTCGACGACCTGATGGCGGTCTACCCGTTCGGGGACCCGCATATCGGGATGTACGCGTGGGCCGACGAGGCCGGCGATGACTTCGATCTCGAGATTGCCGAACGCCTGACCTTGGGCGCGGTCGACCGGCTGCTGTCGTCGGCGCCGGCGGCCGGCACGGCGGTCCTGTTGCTGCTGGGCGACGTCTTCCACATGAACGATCGGAAGAACATCACCCCCGGCCACGGCCACGTCCTCGACGTGGACAGCCGCTACGCCAAGGTGTTGCAGGTCGGGATCAAGACCTACCGCCACGCGATCCAGCGCGCGCTGGAGAAGCACCGTCGAGTGATCGTGCGATGCGTCGAAGGCAACCACGACCACGACGCGGTGTGGGCGCTGGCCTTCACGCTGGCGGCGTTCTTCGAGAACGAGCCGCGGGTCGAAGTCGACCTGAGCCCGAGCAAGTTCTGGTACTTCCAGTTCGGCAAGGTGCTCATTGCGTCGACCCACGGCGACACCGCCAAGCACGAGCAGCTTGGCCCTATCATGGCGACTGACATGCCGGAAACGTGGGGCGCCACGAGGCATCGGTACTGGTACACCGGGCACGTCCACCATCAGGTCGTCAAGGAATTCCCGGGCGTGGTCTGCGAGTCGTTCCGCACGCTGGCAGCCCGCGACGCCTACGCGGCCGGCCACGGCTACCGGGCGGGCCGGGACATGCTCTGCATCGTCCACCACCGCGAGCACGGCGAGGTGGAGCGTCACAGATGCGACCTCGGCATGATCGAAGGCGCGTAAAGGAAAGCCCCCGAACCCTTGCGAGTCGGGGGCCAAGCCGGGCACCACCCCGGCAGGGAGTACACCACAGGGATCAGAAGCTCATGCGGATGCCCAAGTGGGCGTTGTGCGCGGTCACGCCAAACTGCACTATAGCCACCACGCGCAAGATCGTCAAGCGGTATTCTGGCAGCAGGTGAGCCAGCGCCGCACCGGCCGCTATCGACCGGATGAAGTGCCTGTTGACCTGCCCCAGCGTCGGATGCTCGGGCAGCAAGGGATTCAGCTCGCGCCACTTCTCCGGGTGCTTGGCGATGTTGCGAGTCTGAAGCCAGTCGGTCAGCGTGAACGCCAGCGCGGCGCCGGCCCACGCCTTCTCTTCGGTCGTCCAGTCGCGAGCCGGCACCGGTGTGCAGTAGGCCAGCGACAGGGCGGTCACGAGCGCAACAATCAGTCGTTTCATTCCGAGTCTCCGGTGTAGAAGAGGCGCTCTTGCGCGGAGGTCAGCCCGTCGACTTTCGCTCGCAGCGCCGCAATCTCCTGCGCCTGACTGGCCGCTCTTGCGCGTTCCGCTATTGCTGCGTCCTTCCATGTCTCGTACCCGTCCGGTCCCTTGGCATCCGCAGCGAGTCGCCGCAGCAGCACGGCCGCGTCTTGGATGCCGGAGAAGTCTGGATCGGCAGATGCAAGCCGTGAAAGGACGCGGTCAATGCCGGGGTTGCCGGTATCCACCGGCACGTCCCTCGGATCGCCAAGGCGCAGCTTCATGTCCTCAATCTCCTGCGCCTGACGCTCCAGCTCCGCGACGACGGTGTCGAGGGAATCGGCCATACTTCGGCCGACACCAAGCCCTCCGTAAATCCGGTACAGGTAATCCTGTGCTTTCCGCACAGTGGCGACGGGGTCGGTCATTGCGATTGCTCCAGTTCGATTATTCGTATGGGTAGTCGCGCAAATGCGATCGCGCGTCAGCGACGATCGCGGCGCCCATGCAATAAACGGCCAAGAAGGCGACGGCGGCGAGCAGGCAGGCCACGAGCAGGCTTGTATCAAGCAAGGTGGCAATGGCGTTCACGACTATCAGGAACAGGCTCAGTGCCAAGCAGCCGAGCACGCTTATCCAGAGGGCCTGACCGATGCGGGTGGCAAGTCTGTTCACGATTCTAACCTATTGGCGAGTCGCTCGCTGAATCTGGCGATGCCGCCGTTGAACCAGCGGCGGATGAAGTAGGATCGGGCTATCGAAATGGCCGTGAAGACGAGCCCGATCCCGAACGCGTCGACCGGCGTGAGCGCGAACCCGAAGCGCGGCAGCACGATCAGGTTGGCGGTGAAATTGATGCCGAACCCTATCAATACGTTGACGACCGCCTCTACCAGCGACCCGAGTCGTGTCTGCCCGCCGGTCATAGCTGCGTCTCGCGCCACAGGATGATGTCGCCGCCGCTCTCGATGTGGTTCCACCGGAAGACGTCCGGTTTCGCTCTGCTGACGCCCCTGACAGCCTTAGCCCCGGCCGACGAGCGAAACACGACGTCGACGCAGCGACCGGGTGCCAGCTCGGGCTTCTCCCCGTAGCGGTTGATGCGATACGCGCTCCGGCTCCCGTCCTCGACCGGCAGGTTGAACCGCGTGGCGATCGCGTGGGCCGTGGAGCAGGCGTCGGCCGACGTCGGCACCATCTCGGAAGCCTCGTCCATGACACACAGGTCCATCTTGGCCCCGCCGAAGCCAGCCGGCGGCTCGACCGCGGCCGGCGCCACCGGCGCCCCGGCGAACTTCTCGTGCAGCCGCTGCGACAGAGCCAGCGCCCGCCACGCGAGCGCGTTGGCTTCCGTGAGGATGGCGTCGCACGCAGCATCCCCGTCCGGGCCGGGACCGCCGGAGCGTTTGTGCAGGGCGAGCAAATCGGCAAGGTCGATCAGGTGCCGGACGATGCAGTCCTCGTGGTCCGTCGACTTGCCGCGGGCGTGGTGAAGCGGCTCGCCGGGGTTGTGCTTGTCGTTGCCGCGCTTCGAGTGCGTAGCGACGCCGGCGAGCGCCGCCGGGAAGTACGCGAGGCAACCGGAGAACACCGGGTATTCCTTGCGCTTCGCGCTGTCAGTCGGCAGGGTGAGATGATCGACCGTGTCGGCCACTGCCACGTTGCGGTAGAAATCCGGGGGTGGGGCATCGGTAGTGGTCATTTCTTCCTCTGTTTTGCGTAGCCCATCAGGGCGTCTTGAACGGACTGCTTGGAGTTGTGGGTGGCGACGACCAGTTCATCGATCGTGTCGGCAGCGACAATATCGTACACCATGACAGGTTTGTCAAGCCCCGCCTGCAACTGCCTCATCGGGCCGATCCGATCGATGAATTGCTCGCGCAGCTCGGCGTCCCACCAGTGCCCGAAGAACACTGCCGCCGCGCAGACGTGCTGAAGACCGTCTACACCGTGGCCCATGCTGTCAGGGTGCCCGACGCCGACCTGCACGTCGCCCGCCTTGAATGCTGCCATGCCGCGCGGCGTCGCCAGATCCACGGACCCCGGGATAGCCTTGAGAATCCGCGCCCGGTCGGGCTTGAAGTGATAGGCGACGATCATCGGCTCCGGGTACTCTTCGGTCAGGTCGATCAGCGCCTCGATCTTGGCCTTGTGGATTTCGGTCCACTCTTTCGCTTCCGGGTCGGTGTAGACCGCGCCGCACGCCGCTTGCAGGCTCTTCATGGTCTTCGCGCTGGCCGAGAACGCCATCAGCTCGGTGCCGTCCAGCAGCTCGGCGAACATCTTCTTTTCCAGATCATCGTAGACGCGCCGCGCCGCGTCGGGCAGCGTCACCGGGATGCGCGTGTAGATGGGTTCCTTGACGTCGAACCAGTCTCGAGGGTCCAGCGTCAGCGCGATGTCGCTCAGGCGCTCGGATATCTGTTCCAGCGCGACCGGCGTCGGCCGCAACTGCGACCCGGCGCCGTCGGGCCCTGTCTGAGTTTCACGGAACCAGCGTTCCTTGAACGCTTCAAAGGTCAGGCCGAGCCGCTGCCCGGCGTCGAGGAACCATATCTGCCCCCACAGCGCGGCGAGGTTGTTGGCCGCCGGCGTGCCGGTCAGCTCGACGAAGCGCCGCGTCTTGGTGTAGCCGTGGCGGCCGAGCACGGCCGCGCGTTGCGTGCCGCCTTTGGTGCGGAACCCGCGCAGCTTGCTCGACTCGTCGACGACGACCATGTCGAAGGGCCACTGGCCTTGCAGGACGTGCTCCAGCCATGGCAGGTTCTCGAAGTTGATGGTGTAAACGCTGGCATTCTTCGACTTCAGCGCGCGCAGGCGGCGCTTCGGATCGCCGACCATGCAAGTCACGTTGCCGAGGACCCGATGAAACTCCGGCCATTTGCGCATCTCGTCGCGCCACACGTCTTCGGCGACACGTTTCGGGGCGACGATCAGCACGCGCCGCACTTCGCCCGTCAGCACCAGCGCGGCGATGGCGGCCAGCGTAAGTGCCGTCTTGCCCATACCGGGCTTGGCCCATACGGCGCAACGCTCCCGGTCGAGAATCCAGTCGCGGCCGAGGAATTGATAGTCTCGGAATTTCAAAGCAGATCCAGTTCGGAGAGGAATCGGTCCACGCCATCGGGCCCGTAGAGTGTGGTCACGTTGCAGCCGAGCTTGGTCAAGATGGCCTGCACCGCGCGTTGCAACGCGGTCAGCCGACCCACGTCGGTCTTGAGTTCGATGAACCAGATCGACGGGCCGGGCAGGATGGCGATCCGGTCGGGCACTCCAGCCTTGCCCGGGCTGACCCACTTCCAACACACCCCGCCGCGCTTGACGATACCGCGGACGAGGCGCTGTTCGACTTTCTTCTCCAGCATCATTTCCTGTACCTGTGCCCTTCCCACCCGTCGGCGTTGACCGGCAGGCCGGCGTAGCAGGCCGGCACGTCGATCATGATCTCGCGCATTCCGTCGACGGAGTAGGCGGGCTCGTCGACGGTTTCAGCGACCAGCTCGTCGTGGACCCGCAGGATGATTTTATAGCCTTCCGATTCCAGCCGCTCGATAGCGCCCCACAGGATGTCGGCCGGGATGGCTTGGCAGATGTTCTCGAAGAATTTGCCGCCCCAGCTCCTGATCCGCTCCCACTTCCGGGTGTAGTTGTTCTGCCCCATGTAGCTGATCTGGCGCTCGTCCGGGTCGTACTTGATGCTTGGGTACGACAGGCAGCGCCCGCCGGGAAGGCGGATCAGCAACCACGCACCCGCGCGTTTGACCTTGATGAGTCCGTTGTCGCCGACGGGCACGGTCATGCCTTCGTTGTGGATCGCGGTGACGATGGCCTCTTCCAACGCGTACCAGTACGCGCGGATCCTGCTGTTGGCTCGGCGCCAGCGATCGACCGTGTCGGACTTCTGCTCTTCGGTCAACGTCAGACGGTACACGTCGGCCATCGCGCCGAGCGCGTTGGTGCCCCCGCCATACTGGCAGGCGAGATCCGCCACCTTGCCTGACTGGCGCTGGTCGCCCGTGTCGATCTGGTCAGCGGGGATGCCGAACATCATCGACGCGGTCACGGTGTAGGCGTCAGGGCCTTCGCCCCGGTCGAACGCGGCCAGCGCGTCGAGCTTCCATTGCTCGCCGGCGACCCACGCGGCGACACGCAGCTCGATCTGCGAGTAGTCGCACTGCACCAGCTTGCACCCGGGCGCCGCGACGATGACCGAGCGCAGCGCGTCCTGCGCCAACTGAAGATCGTCGAACCCGAGCAGCGACGTGACGCCCTCGTCGTTCGTGTCGAGCCCGGCGAGCAAGTCCATCTTCGCCGCTTCGATCCACTGCTCGATCGAATCGAAGTCGGCCTTGGGGCGCGGCAGATTCTGCGGCTGGAACAGGCGCCCAGCGTCCCGCCCGGTACGGGACGCGCCCCGAAACTGGAATCCGAACCGGACACGCCCCTTGTGCTCCGACCGCAGAATGGCGTTGTACTTCGCCAGCGACGCGCGGCTGCCAGCAAGGCGCAGCAGAAGCAATTCACGCGCCGCCTCGGGCATGTCGGGGTCTTCCAGCCGGCGTTCGATCGTCGACGCTTTCAGGTCCGGCAGCAGCACGCCAGCGTCGACCAGCAGCGTAGCCAACACCTTGTCGCGCTGGGTGACGGACTGCACGTAGTCGTCGGTCTGTTCGGCGGCCTTTTTGTTGACGGCCCTTTTGCGGATGTCCGACAACCAGCTCGCGGCCTCGGCCATGCCTTTGTCGACGGCGAACCCCCGGCGGTTGATGCTTTGGTCGATCTGCCAGTGCCGGATGTCCGACGCGCGCCAGTTCCACGTCGGCAGTCGCTCCAGACACCAGCGCATGGTTTCTACGTCGCGGCCGGCGTAGGCGACGAACCGGCTCCACGCCACGGGCTCCTGATGCCAGTGGATGCGGATGCCGCCGGCGCTCTTGACCGGCAGGCAGAACGTGTGGATCAGCTCCCGCCCCGCCATCTTGGCCCGGTCTTCAGGCGCGCCAAGCACAATCGCCAGTGCTTCCAGCTTCGCCGGCAGGCCGTGGCTCAAGGCTTGGGCCATCGTGCAGCGCCAGCGCGGCAGGTCCAGCCCCGCGTCGCGCAGAGGAGCATGCGTGTGCTTGCCGAAAGCGGCTACAGCAGCGTCAAACTGCGCATTATGTGCCCACAGCTCGACGTCCCGGTCGATCAGCGCGCGGCGCAGCTCGTCGGGCATGGGTTGCTTTTCGGCGATACGCCATACGTCGACCGGGCCATCGTCGACCGCCCACGCCATCAGCAGGGGTTCGGCGTTGGCCGCGTACTTGCCAGTGCCGTGCTGGATCGGCACGTCGCTGTAGGTTTCGAAATCGAGCAGCAAGCGGTTCACAGAATATGCACTCCCGCGATCGACAGGCTGACCGTCGGATCGTAGTGGCTCGGCTCGGCTCGGCCGCTGTCATAGCGCCGAAAGCGCCGGCGCATGTCAAACCGCAACGACACGGCAACGCGTTCCAGAGGGGCCGGGGGCAGCAGCCGAGCATAGCGCACGGTCGCATCAGCCCAGCACAGCGCGATCCGACGGTCGCGCGCGTCCTCGTCAGCAAGGTAGGCGTCGGCCCGTTCGTCTTCGGACATCGCCTTGCGGGCGTCGCTGACACGGTGGCTGGCGAGGTTGCGCTGCCGGATGACTTCCGGCGTGTTGCAGTTCGGGCAGTACCGGCTGCTCGAGCGTGGGCCCTTGCGAAACACTTCGCGGGGCAGCACGCGCTCGCACCAGTAGCATACGCCCCAATGGGCGGGGTTGGCCGGCTTGCTGATGGTGGTGGGGCAGTCGGTGAGTTTCATTCTTCGTCGGGCTCTTCGTCAGACAACAGCGGCCGATCCGTCCTCCGACCGGGACGCCAATACTCGCCGCTCTGGCTCGGGTCGACTTCGTTGAACCAGTCTTCGTCGTACTCATCCCCCTCGACGGGGTCTGGCTTGCGGATCTTGGTCATGGCGCGGACCCGGGGCCGAAGCCCCGGGACGTTCCCTCTCCGCAGGTTAGAACGTAATGTCGTCATCTTCGAACGACGCGGCGCCGGCCGGGGCCTTGCCGACCGCCTCGAACCCGTCCGATGAGGGCACCGAGGCGCCGGAGAACGCATCACCCTCGGCGTGGTACTGCACCGCCAGCAGCTCGGCCATCACGCGTCTGCCGAACTTCGGGTGATCCCATGCGTAGATGTTCACCTTGGCGTTGACGTAGCAGCCGGCGTAGATGCGGCCGTTCATGTCCTCGCCGAGATCGACCGGGCGGCCGTCGGGTCCGGCGACGTTGTCGAACAGCCCCGGACGCCCGCGGTCGGCGTACCGCGACGACGACACGGACACGCACCCTTCCCAGCCTTGGCGCGGCGAGCCGTCCTTGGCGTAATGTGGGCCTTCGGAGTAGCACAGGCGCTTCTGGTCGCGAAGCATGGGGAGCAGCTTCTGGTAGTCGCCCGGCCACTTTTCCTTGGCCGCCGCCACGATGGCCGCCTTCAACTTGCCGACGGTGTCCATGTCGGTCCCGTCGACGAGGAACACGCACGAATACTTCGGAATGCCGGGCGTGCCGTCGTCCTTTTTCTGCGCGCCGGGCGTCTTCAGGTTGCGGGAGAAAGCGATGCGAACATTGGGCAGGATGATCTCTTGAGACATGATTGCTTCCTTCAGGTTTGCACGAAAAAATCAGTCTTCGTCGTCGGGGCTGCCGACCTCGAAGCCTTCGCTTCCCGTAGCCGCGTAAGGCGGCCTCGGGTCATCCTCGGACGCCACAGTCGGGCTCCCTTCGGATCGGGTAGTAAGCTGCTCCATTATACCCTTGCGGGTGCCTTTGGGCAACAGCTTTTCGATCTTGGCCGGGCTCAACAGCACCGGCTCGGTGAACATCTTGTCGGCAGGTACGAGGTCTTTCAACGTCGCGGCGGCCGTGGCGGGGTCGGCCCATTGACGATTCCCCGCCTTGCCTGCAACCAGCTTCCAGCCCTCGACCGGCTGGCCCGACAAAAGCCGGGCGTGGACCGCGTCTTCTACGTCCTTGGCCCACTGCCGCACCATGCCAACATAGCTGTAATACTCGCCCAGCCGGTCGACGTCGGGCGCCTTCGCCTGCTGGGTCAGCGGAGCGGTGAACCCGTCGCTGTTCGTGGTGAGCTGGGATATCTTGTCCGCACGGGCCTTGCACGTCGCCGCGATGGCGCAGAATTTACACCAGTCGCCGGGCACCCGTTGCGTTTCGTCATTTGGGTCCGCCTCGCGCGCCCGCTTCGCATCGGGAGCGACCTCGGCCAGCCGCTGCTTCAGCTCCCCGACAGTCAACTCCCACGACGTGTTGCTGTTCCGACGCGGCTGGTCGATCTCGATGATGACCTTGTCGTTGTCGCTGAAGTCTTCGGCCAGCTCGAACATCCGCAGTGCGCCACCGCCGTACAGCAACCCCTGATCGTTCTCTTGGGCGTGAACAGGAACGCCCTGCCCGTACTTCAGATCCCGGATAACCAGCACCTTGCAGTCGTCGGTCGGCAGACGGCCGATGATGGTGGCATCCCCGGTCCCGGTGGCGCCCTCTTCGCCCGTGATATGACCGATCGGCAGCGCCAGCTCCGTCATCAGCGACGCGTCGTCGCCGCCAAGTGCGTCGACCCATGCCCGGGTGCGGTCGAGGTAGCCTTGGACGTGCTCGATCATGGGGTCGACGGGGAACACGAACCCGTCGGCTTCGATCGTGGTCCCGGCGTACACCGCCGCATCCTCGCCCGTCATCAGGCACCGTGCAGCCAGCTCATGCGCGGCCGTGCCTTCCGCCGAGTATTTGCTCGACGTGCGGGGCGCGGCTGCGTTGATCTTGGCGCTGGGCGGGCAGTGCCGCCACCGACGGGCCGATGACGGGGACAGCACGGCATGGGTCGACATTTCTCGGGCCCTCCGTTACAGCAGCCCAGCGTCGCCGCTGTCGGGCTCCGCCTCGCCCAGCCCGTTCAACTCGTCGAGGAACCGGCCGAGCTGGTCGGGCTTCAGATCCTGCCCCTTGGCGGCGCCGTAGCGCCCGAGCAGGGCCTGCACCGCCTCGAAACCGATCGCCGGGTCCTTGATGGCCTTGAGCAGTACGGGGCGCACGTCGGTGTCGTAGTTGATGCTGGCTTCGGCCGGGGCAGGCTTGGTTTCGGCGGGCGCCGGAGCGGACTTGGGGTCCGGCTTGGGTTCGGCGGGCACCGGGTCGGCCTTGGCTTCCGCCGGTTTGCTGGCCTTGGCCGGTTTGCTGACCTTGGCCGGTTCGCTCGAGGCCGGCGGATTGGTCCTGACTTCGACGGGTGCCGCTCCCGCAAGCGCGGCGAACACCCGGGCCAGCTCGGCCGGGTCCGACGACGAGATTTGAATCTGAATATCCATTTGAGAAACTCCGTTGTGGTTGGGGTAGGTGCCGATCGTAGACCGGATCGGCGGCGGTGTCAACTACAAAAGATCGAACGGATCGCGGCTGTCTTCGATGAACCACACCCGGGTGACGGTTGCTCCCCGGCGGGCGCTCTTGTCCTCGGCACCGATCGCGCGCAGGCAGCGGCCGATGCGGCGGGATATCTGCGGCGTCAATCCGCGCAGGTCCTGCCCCAGCACCTCGACGGCGATCTCGCGGATCGTCTTGGCGCCGTGCTGGCGCAGGTGTTGCTCGATCGGGATCTCCCATTCGTCGTGGTCCACGAAATCCTCCAGTATGTCCCGGGCCAGCCGTTCCGCGTCGGCGTAGGCGATTCCTTCAGCCTCATAGCGGACTCGGGCCTCGGCCCACAGTTGCAAGCGATCGCGCTCGATAGCGGCCGTGTCGATGGTGCCCTTGAGCAACAGGGGCAACCAGCGGCGATTGCCGGTCGGATCGGACAGGAACGCCCGGTCGTTCGTCGTGCCAATGAACAAGCACCGCCGGTAATACTTCGTCGGCGCTTCGACGTACTTCGGGATCCACTCTTCGTAGGACTTCGTGATCCACGCCTTGACCGACTCGACTTCGCGCCCCCGGATGCCTTGCAGCTCGGCGATCTCGGCCACCAGCTTGCCCTTGAGCAGTCGAGCGTTTACTTCGTCCGGCGCGTCGAGGCGCACGGTCGAGAACAGCTCGGGGTCCGGCACCATCGCCTCTACCGCCGTGCTCTTGCGGATGCCCTGCGGGCCGACCAGCACCGGGACCATGTCGGCCTTGCAACCGGGCTTGAGCACGCGCCCGGCCGCCGCGGTCCACAAGTAGGCGCCCACGGCCCGGGTGTACGGGGTGTCCGCCGCGCCAAGGTAGCGCACGGCGTAGGTGTCGATGCGGCGCTTTCCGTCCCATGTTGGCAAGGAATCCAGCCACTCGATCGCTCCGTCCCGCTCGCGCTTGAACGCGGTCCACGCCACCATGGCCCGGGTGTCGTCGACGGTGGGGGTCTGGTAGCCGAGCTGCTCCATCTGAAGCCGGAACCGGGTCGTGTCGTTGCGGTCCAGCCGCCGCGGTGCGCCGCGCCCCCATTGCACGATGATCTCGTCGAGGAACGAATCGTAATACAGCGAACAGCCGACGGATCCGGGGTCGAGCATCGCGCGCGCCATGCCGGTGAGTCTGCCATCCCCGTCGCCCGGGACCATGATCGCCGGCCCGTCGCCCGGCTCGGTCTGCGCCGCCGGCAGCAGCGCATCGAACCCGTCCGGGTCGAGCGCCTTGGCCGCCGCGTCCGGGTCGACCCAGCCGCCCTGCCGAGCTCGCGCGAACAGTGTGCCCGGTCCGATTCCGCCGGGCTTGGCCTGCGCGTAGCGCCACTGCTTGTCGGTCTCCCCGACCGACGCGATGGGGTCCCAGCCGCTCCAGCGTTGCGACCATTCGACGATCAGCGCCCGGCCTGCCGGTGAACCTTGCGTCGCCGCATGAACCGCGAACAGGATCTCCAGCCAGCCGATAGCGCCGGCAATGCCGCCGTAGCCGAGTTCGTTCGGGTCGATGGCCGCCAGCGCCGACCGGATCCGGTCTAGGTCGGTGTCGCCGTGCTCGATCTCGCCGGCTTCGAACGCCGCCGGCGGCTCGGCGAACGGCACGCTGGCCGACATGCGGTACTGGATTTCGTGCCAGTCGATGCTTATCAGCAGCTCCGCGTCGAGCGGTTCGCTTCGGCCTGAACCGGGCAGGATGAACATGCTGCCCCAGCCGTCGGCCGGGACGTGGTTCTGCTTCGGGAAAACCTCGATCTGGCGCTTGGCGACGCCGCCGAAGCCGTCCTTGAACCCTTCCGCGTCGAGGATATCGCGCAGCGCGCAGCGCACTGACCAAGCGTCCTGCGGCTCGTTCCACATCGCCAGCAGGTGAATCCCACTGCCGCCCGTCGATCGGAACGGGGTGAATTCGATGCCGTAGAGCAGGCTGGCAACCGCCGCCAGCCGGGCGGCATGCCGGATCATGTCCGACCACGGCACTTCGCCCTTGTGCGAGTCCATGTCCAGCAACGCGACTTGCACCGTCGACTCGCCGCGCTGGATAGGGCACAGGCCGATCGACACGATGCCGTTGGCGTGCCGCGTGAGTTGCTCGTCGCGCAGCTTGACTACCCGGTGGACCGGGGCGCCGCCCGCCCGGGACCAGAAGTCGGACGTGCGCATCCGCGCGACGATCGGCCGGATGGCCTCTATGGTTGCTTTGGGGTTCACGGGTTGGGCGGCCCCGGCGTACCGGGACCGTTCAAGGAATCAGACGGGGTCGACGATCTGGAATTGATCCTGCGGCACGATGAACGGGTCTGAGGCGGCTTCCCTGCCGTCGGGACCGACCCGCCAGAAGATCAGCACGACCTGCCCCATGCGAGAAGCCCAGCACAGGCGGACCGTGCGGTTGCCCGGGGCCGGGTCGGTGGTCGGCTCGAAGTTGCCAACCGGGTCGAAAACGACGTAGCCGTCCCTGAATTGCTTGGCCGACGGGTTGGCCGCCGCCGACGGGGCAGCGCATGGGCGTTGATTCAGGACCACGATCGCGACGCGCCCCTCGGCGCTGACCTGCACCGACACCGCCAGTCTAGGATCGACGTCGGCCACCCGGATACCGGGCCCGGCGTGCGCCGGGTCGAGGGTGCCGTAGCCGGCCCCGGGCTTGATGCCTTGGGCTTGCGCTGTGCCGATGGCGAGAACAAGCAGAGCAAGCACCGCGATCCAGAGCAGCACGGCGCGGGCCGAGCTGCGGATGATGTAGCGTGAAAAAGAATCCATGTCAGTCTCCGGTAGGGGTAACAGAATCAAACGTCCTTGAGCATTTGCAGCCCGCCAACCATCGCGCTATGGTAGTCGGCGACTTCGGTCCAGTCCTTCGTGCTCAGCTTGTCGCCGGCCAGAAGCACCATTGCCGTGACGGATTCGCCGAAGCCCTTGTTCGACTTGGCAGCCGCTTCGTCGGGCGACATGCCGTGTTCGATGGCGGTCCGGTAGCTCGCGTATAGGGCAAGGTGCGCGTTGTTGAGCAGCAGGTAGGCAGCGGCCTTGGCCGGGCTCTCGGCGGCGAGGCGGTCGAACCCTTCCGTCACGAATTTCCGTTCTTCGGGGGTGGGGAATTCCTTGGTCATCCGATTTCCTTGAGGTGGTCCTTGAAGTCCTCGACCATCTTGGCCCAGCTCTGCCGGGCCGACTGCGGGGACATGATACCGGCCCTGCGCTTGCTGTCAAGTTCCTTGCTCTTGGCAACCAAGCGCAGGGTTCTGGCGAGCAGGTCCTCCTGTTCCTGCTGGGTCAGCACGTCACTCGCCCCGCGCTTCGGCCGCGGGTCCTGTTTGCCACCGGGTCCACGACCCGGATCGTCAGCGTGACCCGGTCGCCCCAATCGTCTTGCTGGTAGACGGTGATCCCCAGCTCGCGCAGCATCTCGCGCAAGGTGCGGTCGACGGTCCGATCATAGGCTTCGCGGGTCGCCGTGGCCGGCGTGAAAGTCCGGGTCGCGTAACGCTCGCCGTCGAGCAGCTCGACCTTGGTCGACTTGTCGGCTCGCCGACGGTTCACTAGGTCGGCGTGTGCCTGCGCCTCGGCTTGCGTTTCGTAGTCGAGACTCTCCCGCTCGAGGCTGGCGCGTTTGGCTACGTACCAGCGAACCGGCGTGTCGCCGGGGCCGGAAGTGCCAATCACGATGTACGGGGGCAGGTCCCGATCTTCTGTCTGTTCTCCGAATCCCATGTCAATCCCCTTGTGGTGTGGTGGTGGTGGTGGTGGTGATGGTGGTGGTGGTGGCGCCTGCTCTACAGCAGGTCCTCGGGGTCGACCGTGCCGCCGACCCGCTCGGCCCACGCCCGGTCCTCATCTTCCGGGGCTTCGGGCGGCGCGCCTTGGAAGTCCGGCTCAACCTCCTTGAGTCCGCCCCGGGGCGTGCCGACCCACTGCCGCCAATATTCGTGCGTGCCGCCTTCGGCGTTTAGCAGCCGGAGCACGTTGTCCTTGTCGAGGCTCACTTCGACTTCACGCACGACGGTGTCGACGCGCTGCGCCTGACTGGTCATCGCCTTGACGGCGGCCTTGGCTTGCCCGAGGTTGGCGACGTGGTACTGCGGGTTGACCGTGTCGTCGATGATGTAGAACTTCATGCTTTTTTCCTTGTGGTGGGTGGGTGAGGTTGATCCTCGCACGGCCGTCCGGGGCTGTCAACCCCCGGGCGTTCCGTTTTCCGCTCATTCGCCCGGGTACTCGACGAATTCGAGCAGCGATATCAGCAGCTTGAAGTCGCTGCCCTGCGTGTTGCGCAGCGTCATGCCGAACGCCTGTGCCGTACTCGTCCCGACTCCGCCCGGGGCTTGCGTATACATGCTCCCCGTCGGACTGTTCGGCCCGGCCACATCGAAGAGATAGACGCCATAGACCTGCCAGCTTCGCGCTACCATCTTCCACTCTGCCGATACCGGCAGCGCGTCGACGTTGACCGATAGCGGGATCGCGAAGCGCATGGAGTAGCACAGCGGCCCGGTGCTCGAGGCGTCGCCGTCCCAATTGCCCGATGTCAGGTTGGCCGGGTCGACGCGCGGCCCCCGATTGATGAAGTCGCGCGGCACCGCGAGTCCGGTAGCGTGCCGGATCTCGCCAAGCGCGACGTCTTCATCTGTAATCATGCCGCCCATCAGGCTGACCGACACGGCCCGGCAGGCGCCAAACCCGTCGACCGTTTCGGCGCCGTTGCGGCTGTACGGCGGGATCATGCCGCCGACTTCGGTCTGGAAGAGTTTCCACCCGGTCGCGCCGGACTCGGGAGAGACCTTGGAGTGGACGTAGCTGAAGGCTTCGGCCGGGCTCTTGGTCAGGTCAAGACGGAAGAATTCATGCGCGGTGCCGTCGTCCATCGTGATAACGGCGTGCTTGTCGGTCCCGGTCGCCGGCACGAACCCGGCCGGGTAGGGCACCGTCACCAGCTCGTCATAACGCGGCGGCACGTTGTACGGGTCGACGACGCGGATCTGCCTTGTGGGCGAGGCTGCCGTCGCATTGGCCCGTGCGATGGCGTAGTCGTTTTGTGCGTTGACCGCCCATACGGTCGTCTGCCCGAACGATGTCGTCGCCCGGATCTGGTCCGTGCGTGCGTCGCCCGCTCCGTACCGGGTCGCGGTGCCCGGGATGGGCTTGTTCCATGGGCTCGCCGCGCTGAAGAACGGCGCGTTGCTGGCCGGCGGCGCCGCCGGCAGGCTGATGTCCAGCGCCAGCTCGACCGTATCGTAGTCGCCCGTCCACGTCAGGCTCGCGGGGGTGCCGACAGGCGTTTCGCTGGCCGATTCGGCCTTCAGGTCCGCTTCGGACAGCGCCGAGGCGAACCAGCGACTCAACGCCTGCGTGAAGTACCCCTGTTCGGCCGCCGGGCTTGTGCCCTCCATGAACGTCACTGGCCTGAAGCCGGTCAGGGTCTGCGCCTGCGTCGACCAGTTGTCATCGCCTTCGGACCGACGGACGGCGGTAGCGGCCGTGCCGTTGACCGCCAGCCCGAAGTAGAATATTTCGCCCTTGGCGACCGCGCCCAGCGTCAGGCTGCTTCCGCCGTAGTTGAAGAATACCGTCAGCACGCCACTGTAGATGCCCGCCCATATTTCGCTTCCGCCGCCGGTGGCGACGAACAGGGTCTGTACGCTGCTGTCGTTGTCGTCGCGCCGGAACCAGCCCGACCGGGACCATGACTGCCCGGCCGTGCCGCTTGGCAGGCCGGCGGCTGCGCTGCGGCTTTGCCCCGCGCCAAATTGCTCCGCCGCATACCCCACGGGGCCGGGCGTCGGGCGCGGGGGCGGCCCGATCACGCATCCGTCCTCGCCGACACGGGCGTCGATCCCGGCAAGTCGGTTGGTCATGGCCGTGACCTGCCCGCGCATGGCCGTGACGCGCGGGTTGGTCGGGTCGACCGCTTCGCGCCCGGCCACAACGCCGTCCTGCGCGTCGATCGCTTGCTGGGCCTCGGATATCTTGGGCAGGTAGCCGCAAATCTGCGCCATGTTGGATACTCTTCAGGTTGATCCATGGATCATAGCACGGAAAAGCCCGCGCGTGGCGGGCTCGGAATGGGGGCTGGCGGGCTTGCCCGCGTGTTCTTCCTACCGGTGTGCCCGCGCCAGCGCGGCGGCCTCCCGAAGGCCGACGAAAGGCTCATCGTCGAAGGTGTCGGGATCGGTCTCTTCGGCCGTTGCGTACCACGTATCCTCGCCCTGCCGGGCGCGCAGACGTAGCCCGGCCGGGCCGCGGGACTGCGCTTCGATCAACGCCGCGTCGATTTCAGGCTCGGCCATACGCCCGCCCGCCGGGCGGCGCACCAAGGATACCTGATAGTGCGCCCCCGGAATGTCGCTGCGGCGGTATACATAGCCTTGCGGTCGACCGGGTTTGGCGACCAGACCGACGTGGCGCAAGGCGGCGCTTACGCGGCAGGCGAGCATGCCCGCCGCGCTGATGCTGGCGGTTTGCAAGCCGACATTGATTTCCACTTTCTGCATGGTGTCCCCCTTCTAGAATTCAACCCACTCGAGCACGCCGACCGGGCGCGCCTTGTTGCCGACCGACACGTACTGTTGCCCGTCGCACTGGAAAAATCCGGGCGAGCCAAACTCCCGCGCAAGCGCATTCAACCTGCTGCGAGTCGTCACGGTCGGCCAGCCGGCCAGCGTCACTTTGCCGTGTACGTTGCCGTCGTCGCCTTTGCGCAGTTCGGCAATGATGTTGCCCCGGTACGCGACGACGATCCAGCGTACACCGTCGAAGCAGATTTCTTGCGCACACGTTCTGCCATCCATCGTTCGCTGTGATAGCGTCGTCTCGCGCCCTTCAAGCAGGTCGCGTACAACGATGTTCATCCGCTTTTCGATCTTTCTCATGTCAGCCTCCATGCGCCGCACTGGCGGCCGTGCGGTCGACGCGACGCGGCACCGGCCAGTAGCCGGACACGGGCTTGCTGTCGCTGAAAGACGCGCCTTTGAATACCCGGTAGCCCACGTATCCGCGACGCGCGCATTCCGACGCGATGACCACTGCCGGCAGTCTGGCCGTCGACAGGCGCCCGTCGAGCACAAGCACGGCACGATCACCGGTGGCTTCGATGGGCCGCTTGCGCGCGTCGTCAAACACGGGCGGGATGGTGCCCTCGACGTATCCCGTCGACATTTGGAAGAATTGAACGTATAGCATGGTGAATACCCCTTGTGGTGTGTCCGGGCCGGTGATTGCCCGCCAGAGTCGCCGCACGCGGCAGCGACTCTAACTGGAAATCAAACGCGATGGAAAAAGCCGATGTTGAAACTGCCCCACTCATCCGCTTTCGGGCCGATCAATTCGCCGCAGCCGATTGCGGGCTGGTACACCGCGATGCAATCCTGATGCAGGCGCACCGCCCACAGCTCGATTTCATCCATGAACGCGTGTAGCGACAGCCCCGGCCCCATGACAAGCCCCAGCAGAAAGGTGCGCTCCGACGTCTCGCGCGTCTCGCCTTCTTTCGTGTAGTGACTGATGGCCGTGCGCCATTCCATGGCCTTGACATGCTCGGGGAAGCGCACGCCGAGGCGCCTGACCGCGTATTCGGCTACGTCGTACGACTGAAGATCGGTGCCGATGTTGGTCCGAAGGCCGATGTTGATCTCGATTCTCATGGTAGTTCCTTGTGGTGTGGTGTGGTGAAGGTGTGAGTACATGATGCGCCCGGTTGGCGCGCCAGTCAAGCGAAGAATGTCAGAAAACGGAACGGTCGGCGACCCCTTCGCATTCGCTGTCTGTCATGCAACCGGTCGACGGGGCAGGTGCCGACCACGAGCGCGGACATCAGCAGGGTGGCGAGCACCGCGGTGACGCGATCCTTGAGGCGTCGCTTCATTCGCGCTCCTGGGCCTCGAGCAGGCCCTGCCAGCGTCCCTGCGCGCGCAGGATGAACTCGCAGAAATCCCGCACCGCGCCGGCCCCTGCCGGACGACGCGAGATCCAGTGCGCCCGCTCGAGGATCTCGGGTGGCGCGCCGGCGGGCGCCGCGGCGAGCCCGGCCCGGCGCATGGCCGGCAGGTCGGGCCAGTCGTCGCCCATGTAAGCCACCCGGGCCGTCTCGACCCCGGCCCGCTGGGCCAGCCTCGCGAGCGCCTCGCCCTTGCGCGCGACGCCCTGCATGACGTCGTCGATGCCCAGTTCGGCGGCGCGCCGCGCGACGATCGCCGACTCCCTGGCGGTGACGAGGGCGCAGTGCAGCCCGGCGCGTCGCAGGAGCGAGAGGCCCAGGCCGTCGCGGACGTAGAAGGATTTCATCGCCTCGCCCTCGGGCCCGATGTGGATGCGTCCGTCCGTCAGGGTGCCGTCGACGTCGAAGGCCACGACGACGATTCGCCGGGCACGCTCGATCACGTCGGGGGTCCCGGTCCGCGCCTGCGGCAGCCGCGCCTGGCTCATCGTTCAGACGATCTTGGCGGCCAGCAGGTCGAGCAGGGTCAGCGCCCCGACCAGGCGCTCGTCGGAGACCACGAGAAGCTGGCTGATCTGCCGATCCTCCATGATCCGCACCGCTTCGGCGGCGAGCGCCGTCGGCCCGATGAGGACCGGCGAGCGGGTCATGACCTCGTCGACCGCGACGGTCCTGAAGTCGCCCGAGCGGCCCGCCTCGAGCAGCCGGCGCAGGTCGCCGTCGGTGAAGATGCCGATCGGGCGCGAATCCGCGTCGCATACCGCGGTCATGCCCATGCCGCCTGCGGTCATCGCCAGCAGGGCCTGGGTCAGCGGCGCATCGCTTGCGACCATCGGCACGGCTTCGGCCGGGCGCATGACGTCGCCGACGTGGGGCAGCAGCCGGCGGCCGAGGGCGCCGCCCGGATGGGAGCGGGCGAAGTCGTCGGTGCCGAAGCCGCGCGCGTCGAGCAGGGCCACGGCCAGCGCGTCGCCCAGCGCCAGCGCGGCGGTGGTGCTGGCCGTCGGGGCGAGGTTGAGCGGACAGGCTTCCTCGGCGACGATGGCCTCGAGATGGATGTCGGCCTGCTGCGCCAGCGGCGACTCCGGCCGGCCGGTGATCGAGATCAGTTGCGCGCCCTGGCGCTTGACCAGCGGCACGATGGTCAGTACTTCCTCGCTGGTGCCCGAGTTCGACAATGCGATCACGACGTCTTCGGGCGTGATCATGCCNNGCGATGTGCCCCGACTTGCCGATGCCGGTGACGATGACGCGTCCGCGCCGCTGCAGGATGAGCTGGACCGCGCGCTCGAATGCCGTGCCGAGGCGGTCGGCGAGCGCGGCGACGGCGGCGGCTTCGATTCGGAGCACGCGGCGGGCAAGCGCGAGCGTGGGGCTGTCGGCGGCTGAGGTCATCGGAAGGATCGGGAGGCCTGGATCGGTTGCGGATTCCGCCGGCACGGTGGCGCGCCGGCAGGGACTCGCAATTGTATAACAGTCGGTGGGCCGCCCGACGGCTGTGGCGGCGCGCCCGGAAGCCCGGGCTGGGCGCGCCGTTGCGGCACGGATGCCCGCTGCCGGGGGCTACAGGCTCGCGCACACGGTATAGCTGGTGTCGTCGTCCAGCGGAGCCGCGCTGGAGACCGGCGTGAGCGAGCCGGTGCCGCTGTCGGTGCCGGCCCGCATCGAGCCTGCCGCCGGATCGCCGTCGTCCAGTGCCAGGTCGAGCTGGCGCACGAGCTTGCCCAGGATGCCGCCCGAGCAGGTCAGGATGCCGCCGCGCAGGCCGAGCAGGCTGCCGCTCTGCACGCCGAGACGGCCGCCGACCGTGTTGCGCGGCAGGTAGCCGGCATTGCCGGTGTCGCTGCTGCCGGTGGCGAGGCCGGCGAGGCGCACGTGCTGCCAGAAGCGGAAGGCGTCGCTGTCGGTGTCGTCGTCCCAGTTGCCGTCGATCGTGCCGTTGCCGTTGCCCGCGTTGGTGCAGTCGTCACCGCTCGGGCACAGGTGCAGGCGGGCACGGGCATCATCGCCCGGCAGCGCGCGGAAGCGGTCCTGGTAGGCGTGGGCCAGGGCCGGGATGCTGCGCAGGTCCTGCGCCAGGTTCTTGACCTTGGCGCTGTCGATCAACTCCTGGCCTTTGAGCACGCCGCCCAGCAGCAGGCCGACTATCAGCAGGACGACGGCGATTTCCACGAGGGTGAAGCCTTGTTGATGGGTTTTCATCGGTATTGCCTCCTTGTTGCGTGGGTGGAAAAAGCGGGGACGGCCTTCCCGGGGTCCGGCCATCCGGGGACTGGCCTGCGCGGTGCCGCCTCACAGGCGGCCTGCCTGGGCAAGGCGGGCGATCAGCAGTGGACGCCCGATCCAGACCAGGATGTCGTCGAAGTCGGCAGTCGGTTCGCCTGCCTGGTAGGTAGGGGTGGTGGCGGAGTAGGTGGCGTTGAGGCCGTCGGCGCGGCGATTGGCGCCGGTCGAGAACACGATCGCGACCGCCTGAGAGTCGCTGACCGTGATGCGGCGGCCGTCGTGCGCGTGGATCTGGAGATTGCTGGCCGGCACGGTCGCGGTAGTGATGAGCTGGTCGGTGAAGCTGCGGTCGACCCGATAGCGCCAATGGCCTTGCCAGGGGGCGTCGGCGCTCATGCGCGTGCTGCCCCAGGCGTCGGTGGCGGGCATGCTCAGCGTGCGCCACGGCAGCAGGCCTTCGACAGCCGTGTTGCAAGGCGGCGGTGTTTCCTGGCCGTAGTCCGGGTGAGCCGGGTCCGCTTCGATGCTGGGGCAGGGCAGGCGGCCGTGGATGATGGCGAAACCGGTCAGCGCCTGCTGGATGTCGCGCAGGCGGTCGAGCGTCGCCTGGCGGTCGCGGGCTTCGATGCGGCTGCTGAGCGGGACCAGCATGCTGCCGGACAGCAGCGCGAGGATGATCAGCACGACGGCGAGCTCGGCCAGCGTGAAGCCACGCTGGCGGCACGGGGGCGGCGGGCGCATGCCGGCGGCGCCGAAGCGGGTGGGGGCGCTCAGTTCAGGCATCGGACGACATCCTGGTTGGCGGGGCGCTGCGGGTCGGTGATGCGGAATTCGGCCGTACCGTGGAATTCCGCAATGCCCAGCACGAAATGGCGGGGGTTGTCGCCTTCGAGGTACTGCGCGATATCGGCCCGTTCGGCCGCTGTACCGCGCCGCTGGCGCCCGTCGCCGCTGCGGATCCGCTCGCCGCCGAACAGCAGCACGGCACGGCAGGTTTCGGTGCGCGGCAGGTCCTGATCGATGACGGTGATGCAGTCGCTGCCGTCCTTGCACAGGGCGACGTGGAACTGATCGCGCCAGTTGTCGTGGGCGGTGCTGGCGGGAGCGGCAATCCCGAGCTCCGACGCGGTGGGGAGCCTGCCCGTCAGCAAGCGTCCATGCGGCGTCTCGTGCAGATGGCGGGCGACGAAATCCGCGTCGGTGAGCGGCGAGGCCAGATGCAGCGCGGCAGTCTCGCCGATGCGATCGATGCGGGAGGCGAAGTCGCTGCGCCGGCGCAGTGCATCGTAGATGTCGTCGATGCCCAGCCAGGCAATCAGGTCGTTGCGTGTGGTGCTGCCGACCTGCCCCTGATGGATGTCCGACATTGCGATGGAGGCCAGGCTGCCTTCCGTTTCGACGAATTCGCCGAACTCGCCGGCTGTGCAGGGGGCGTGACCGTCGCTGTGGCGATGCTGGCCGTCGAGTACGGGCCCTGGGGCGAACACCACCGCGATGGCAAGACCGTCCGGCGCAGCGGCAGGCAGGCTGTGGCCGTCGCCGCGCCACAGCCTGAACTGCCCCGGGCTGTCCCAGTTGNNGGCTGTCCCAGTTGAGCGCGAGCGCCTTCGGGTTGTGCTTGACGCTGCCGGACACCGCGTACCACAGGCATTCACCCCAGCCGTCCTGCAGTTGCGGCAAGGCCAGGGTCCGCCATGGCAGCCGGCCGGCTGCGGCGACACCGCGGGGGCCGCAGGCACCGAGTGCCGTCGAGCCGGTGTTGCCGGTGTCCGGGCAGGGCAGGTAGCCCTGACCCTGGCCTGGGTGGCTTTCGTCATAGCTGACCGCATAGCCGAGCAGGGCTTCGCGCGCCTGTGAAAGTGCCGCAATGCTGCGGGCCTGGGCACGGGTACGGAAGCGGGTTTCGAGCTCGCCGTGGGCGAGCAGCCCGCCGGCGCCGAGCAGGATGGCGAGCGCAAGGGCGGCAACCAGGCCGTGGCCGGCGGTTTTCACGTGGACGGTGTTCATTCCGATTGCCTCGGAGAAGCGTCCGGCGCTGCCTGCCAGCTGTCGCCGGTGCGCAGGCGCTGGCGAGGGGCGTGCGCCGGGATCAGTTCCAGGGCCGGGAAGGGCGCGGCATGCAGGCCCGCCGGCAGGGGACCGGGCACGCCGTCCAGCCACAGCGTCGTTTCGCCGCTCGAATGGCGCAGGAAACCGTCGATACGCTGGGGCGCTGCGCTCGGGGGGCTCGCCGGCATGGTGGCTTTGGGGGGAGGTGCCGGCGGCGGGGGGCGATCCAGCGCGTGGCGCTCCCCGGGTGTGAAGAACAGGCGGCCGAACGCGGTATCGGCGGGCTCGACGATCGCCGGGAGACTGCCGTGGGTCTGCGCCGTGCCTGGGCCCGCCGCCGCCAGCGTGCAGGTGATCAGCGCAAGCAGGCAGCGCCGTGGCCGCTGCGCGGCGCATGCGCACGGCGTGGGGCGAAGCCGGGCGGGTGTGCAGGTCGGCATCATCTTGCGCTCGTGCTGGACGGTAGCGAAATCGTCAGCCAGTCGAGCCGGCAGCGCGCATGCACGCGCTCGGCCGTGCCGGCGTCGACGCGGCTCAGCGTGCAGCTTCGCGGCAATACGAGGGCGCCGGGGTCGGCGGCCAGCGTGGAGACCAGTGCCGGCAGCCGGCCTTCGTGCTGCAGCGGGGTGTCGATGTCCAGGCTGTGGACGAGGATGCGCGGAGCGTTCGGATCCGCCCCGTCGGCCACCGGCCGGGGTGGGGTGAAGTGCAGTTCCTTGCCGGCGATGCCCTGCCGCTCGAGGCTGCGGGCGGCTCGGGCGGCCCATGCCGTGGGGGCGGGAGGCTGCATCGCGCCGAGCGTGGCGAGGGCGTTCCAGTGTTCGAGCGCGGCATCCAACTCGGGCTGCTGCTGTCGCAGCGTGTCCAGTTCAGTGCTGAGGCGGGCGTGCTGGTGCTGTGCCGCCGACAGCCTGGCCAGGGCTGCGTCGCGCATGCCGGACGAGGCGATGAAAGCGCCGATGCCGCCAGCCGCAAGTATTGCGGCAAGCAGCAGCGTGGTGACGCTGCGGGTGTTGACAGCGATCGGCATGGCCTTCATCGCGGCAGTGCCCGGGCGGGATTCGGCGCCAGCAGCAGTTCGACTTGCGTGTCGCCGCCGGCATCGGTGTGCGTATCGATGAGCCGTGCGCCGCGTCCGGCGAGATGGGCGACGATGGTTTCGATTGCTGCGTGGGCGCTGGCGCTGCCTTGCGGGAGAGTGCCGGCATCGGGCGAGAGGCTCATCTTCACGCGGGCAAGCGCAGGCTCGGCGCCGGCCGGGGCGGGCGACCATTCCAGGGTCTGCAGCGTGAGTCCGGGCGCGTGGTCCAGGCTGTCCGCGATCGGGCGAAGAACGTCCAGCGGCATGATGGCCCTGCCTCTTTCGTCTGCGACCTGCCGGATCGTGTCGATGATCCGAGCGGGCGGCGCATCGAGCCCGGCGTGGGCGGCTGCCAGTTCCGCCAGTTCGTGCTGCAGGCGGGCGGTTGCGCGCTGCAGTGCGGCATGGCTTTCTGTGGCGTCCTGCGCCGTCTGCCAGTGCATGGCGGCGGTGCCGGTGCCGCCGGCGAACAGCAGCACGCCGGCGCCGAAGGCCAGCTTGCGGGCGTGGCGCAAGGGCAAGGCTGTGTCCGGCGAGGGGCCAGGCCAGCCGAGCTTGCGCGGGGCGCGCGCCAGCCAGGCCAGCAGCAACTCGCTGCTGTCGGTGGCGGCTGAACCGGGTCGAGTGGAATCGATCCCGGTCGGATCGAGGGCTCGTAGTTGCGCCTCGGCCGCGCGGGCGGGTCCGGGGGTGAGCATGGCGACCGGGAGGTGCCCGCCGGGATGTTCGGCTGCAGGTTCGCCTGCCTGCAGCTTGTTCGCGTACTGCAGCGTACGCTCGATCTCGTGCTGCCATTCGGCGCTGCCGGGGCAGCTTTCAGTGCCTTCCACCAGGCGTGACAGCCGCGCGCTATGTCCAGCGACCAGCGTCAGGCGCATGCCGGCGCGGCTATGGCTGACGATCAGCCGCGCGGGGCCGGGCAGCGCGTGCGCGATCAGTTCGCTGGCCGGAACCAGCCGCTCGCAACTGCATCCGGCATCGCACAGGGCTTTCGTCCAGGCATCGACGCCGGCTGGCCGGGCGAGGCCGCTGAACAGGATCTGCTCGGTATTGGCCTTGCGGTCGATGGCCAGGGTGTCGGCCCTGGCATAGCAGGCTTGCGGATACCAGGCGGCGAGGCGGCGGCCGATCAGGGCGCGGCGGTCGGCGCCGCGGGTGCGCGGCAGGGTTTCGGTTTCGTGGCATTCGTCGGCCAGGTCCACCAGCATGCGGTAGCGGGCCTTGCGGGGCTGGCGCCGAAGCCAGTCGATGAACGCGTCCCGCTCGCCGGCGGCGAAGCTGGCGAGGCGGGCCGGCGGGCTTTCGCCGCCCTGGAAGGCTTCGAGGCCGAGGGCGTCGATGCGGAGCAGGATGGTGTTCGGCATGGCGGGCTCCGCGTCAGGTCGGGAGGCGGGTGATGATGTCGTAGATGGGGCCGAGCACCGCGCTGGCGATCCATAGCAGCAGTGCGCCCATCGCCAGCGTCAGCAAGGGTTCGATGGCAGCCTGCAGGCGGCCGGTGGCGTCGGCGACGTCGCGCCGGTAGAGCGTGGCGACATTGCCGAGGGCGCGGTCCAGGCCACCCGTCTGTTCGCCCACTCTGAGCATGCGTTCGACCAGGGGAGGGAACAGGCCGGTCGCTTCGAAGGCGGCCGATACCGCGTGACCTTGCTCGATCCGCTCGGTGGCTGTGTGCAGGGCCTTGCGCAGGGCCAGGTTGCCGGTGATGTCCCGGGTGATGCGCAGGGCGTCGATGATCGTGATGCCGGCGGCGTATAGCGTCGCGAGTACGCTGGCGAAGCGCGCGAGGGCGAGCTTGCCCAGGATCTCGCCAACGACGGGGAGTCGCAGCAGCAGATGGTGCAGGCGGGTGCGAGCGGCATCGGAACGGCTCAGGAACCCGCGCATGCCGGCCAGCCCCAGGGCGATGCCGCCCGGCAGCAGCCAGCCGGCCTGCGTCACTGCGTGCGACAGGCCGATCAGCAGGCGGGTCTGCAGCGGCAGGGTCTGGCCGCTGCTGCGGAACAGCTTCTCCAGTTCGGGTACGACATGGACCAGGGCGACGGCCACGGCGAGCAGCATCAGGCTGGCGACGATGGCCGGATAGATGGCGATGCGGCGGGCGTAGGCGGCGAGTTCGTCTTCGTGCTCGAGCGCGGCGCCGATGTCGCGGATGGTTTCGGGCAGGCGGCCTGCCTGTTCGCCGGCGCGCAGCAGGGCGACGGTGGCGGGTGGGAACACGCCCGGCTGGTGGGCGGCGGCGTCGGACAGCGGCTGGCCGCGCTCGATGTCGGCAAGCAGTGTGACGACCGCCGTGCGCATGCGCGGATGGGTGGTGGCGTCGCGCAGCGCGGCGAGGCTTTCGAAGGGCGGCACGCCGGCCGCCAGCAATTGCTCGAGGTGGAAGCAGAAGTGGATCAGCTCCCGGCGCGGCACGCGCCTGCGCGGCAGGTCGAAGCCGGGCCTGGCTTCGCCGTTGATGAAGGCGAGGCCTTGTTCCCGCAGCCGCTGCTCCAGGTCGGCGAGGTCGGCCGCGTCCAGCCTGCCGCGCAGCAGGCGGCCGTCGGTGCTCATCGCGCGGTAGCTGTAGGTTTTCATGCGGCGTGCTCCGCTTCGGCCGCATCGCAGGTGAGGCTGCCGAGGTCGACGACGCGGGCCAGTTCGGCCAGCGAGGTGCTGCCGTCCAGTACCCGGCGCAGGCCGTCGCCGGCGAGGCCGGCATGGCTGCGGCGACGCAGGAGGGCGCGCAGCACGCCGGGACGGGCGCCGGCGCCGATCTGCTCGTCGAGCTCCGCGTCGATGTACAGCAATTCCATGATGGCGATGCGGCCGCGGTAGCCGCGAAAGTCGCATTCGGCGCAGCCGGACGGGGCAAACAAGCGCGGCGCCCGTTCGGCAGGCAGGCCGAGCAGGCGGCATTCGGCAGGGGACGCGGGGGTTTCGATCCGGCAGTGCGGGCACAGCCGCCGCACCAGGCGCTGGGCGATGATGCCCGACAGGTTGCCGGCCAGCAGGTCGGCGCGCAGGCCGATGTCGAGCAGGCGCGGTATGGCGCCGAGCGCGGAGTTGGCGTGCAGCGTGGCGAACACCT
>JRYH01000597.1_pt1 | contig 45999 bp, 40 predicted proteins | sample 235351 | NCBI WGS metagenome assembly JRYH01 (sample SAMN03074221, study PRJNA261480) | activated sludge metagenome | biome: Wastewater Treatment Plant; feature: Wastewater; material: Activated sludge; isolation source: activated biomass of a wastewater treatment plant treating wastewater... ...
TTGGCGAAATGGGCGGAGAAGCCGCCCGCCTCCGGCATCGGGCTGTCATAGACGGCGAGGATAAACTCGGCGCTGTCGGCCTCCGCATCAATGAAGCCGCCGCGCGCAAAATACATCGGGCGAATGTAAAGCTCCGATTCTTTCGGCAGCTTGCGCACCGCTTCCTTGCAAAGCTCGATGACTTCGTCCGTCTCCAGCGTTGGCGTCAGGCCAAGCGCCCGGGCCGAGCGGCCGAGCCGGGCGCAGTGCCGGTCAAGGTCGGGCGCCATGCCCTGAAAGGCGCGCGCCCCGTCAAACACGGTGGAGGCCATCCAGAAGGCATGGTCCATCGGCCCGGTAATGCGCGGGCTCTCGTCATACCATTTGCCATCGTAGAAAAAAACGCCTGCCATGGTTGATCCTCCTCGTGATCAGATTCTCCTTCACCTGATCTCTAGCAGAGATTGCGCGGCGCGGGCAACCCCCGGCAGGCGTGCGCGCCATCACAGGGCGGGATTCTTCTTCTCAAAAGCGGTGCGATCCTGTAGGTATGCGGCAGCAGAATTACCGGGCAGGGACATGACGATTATCTATCATATGGCGGAGCGATCTGACTGGGAGCGGGCGGTGGAGCGCGGCAGCTACCCCGGGACAGCCAATGATATCGCCGATGGTTTCATTCATTTTTCAACCGCCGAAACGGTTGTCGAGAGCGCGGCGAAGCACCGCGCGGGCGCACCAAACCTGCTGCTGATCGCGATCGAGGCGGAGCGGCTCGGGGCGGCGCTGAAGTGGGAGCCGGCGCGCGGCGGCATCCTTTTCCCGCATCTTTACGGCGCGCTTGACCCCGCGCTTGTCCAGTCCGTGACGCCGCTGCCGCTCGGCCCGGACAACCGACATATTTTCCCGGAGCTTTAGACTTGGTGATGACACTTTACCGGATCGCCCGGCCGCTTCTGTTCTGTGTTGATGCGGAAAAGGCGCATGGCATCTCCCTCCAGGCGCTGAAGAATGGCCTGCTTCCTGCCGTTGGCAATGCGCCCGATCCGATCCTTGGCGTTGATCTTTTCGGCCTGCATTTCCCGAACCCGGTCGGCCTCGCCGCGGGCTATGACAAAAACGGCGAGGCGCTGGCCGGCCTCAAAGGGCTGGGCTTTGGCTTTCTTGAAGCGGGCAGCATCACGCCAAGGCCGCAAGCCGGCAATCCAAAGCCCCGCGTCTTTCGCCTTGTCGAGGATGCGGGCGTCATCAACCGGCTCGGCTTCAACAGCAAGGGGCTGGAGGTTGCCGCCGCAAATTTCGCCGCCCGCCCGCAAGGTATCATCGTCGGTGCCAACCTCGGCGCGAACAAGGAGAGCCCCGATCGCATCGCCGATTATGTGACGGGGATGCGACGGCTTGCCCCGCTCGCGAGTTACGTCACCGTCAATATCTCCTCGCCCAATACGCCCGGCCTTCGCGCGCTGCAGGGGCGGGCGGAGCTGGAAGAGCTGCTCGGCCGGCTGACGGAGACGCGCCGCGCGATGATCGCGGCGGGCACGGCGCCCTTTCCGATCTTCCTCAAAGTCGCACCCGATCTCACCCAGGCGGATATCGCCGATATTGCCGCCGTGGTGCGCGAACTGGGCATCGATGCGCTGATCTGCGGCAACACCACCATCACCCGGCCGACCTCGCTCCGCAGCGCCGCGAAGGGGGAGGCGGGCGGTCTCAGCGGCCAGCCGCTGAAGCCGATTGCGCTGCAAACGCTGAAAGAGCTTTACGTTGCGACAAAGGGCGAGATCCCGCTGATCGGCGCGGGCGGCATTCAGAATGCGGCGGACGCCTATGCGCGGATCCGCGCCGGCGCCTCGCTCATCCAGCTTTATAGCGCCATGGTCTATAAAGGCCCCTATCTCGCCGAGGAGATTGCGAGGGGCCTCGCCAAACGGCTTCGCGCCGACGGCTTTAATAGCGTTCGTGACGCCGTCGGCGTCGATACGCCGCTCGCTTAAAAGCTCGGCGGCGTGCAGGCGCTCACCACCACCACCTCTTCCTCGCCGATAGCGCGGAAGCGGTGCGGGCGGTGGCTTTCGAAATAATAGGCATCGCCGGCTTTCAGCACCTTGCGCTCGGTCCCGACGGTGACCTCCAGGCGGCCTTTTATCACGACGCCCGCCTCTTCGCCCTGATGCGAGAGCATGCTGCGCCCGGTGTCGGCCCCCGGCTGATAAACCTCATGCAGCACCTGCAGCGCCTTGCCCGTGAGATCCCGCCCGACCTGGCGATAGGAAATTTTCCCCTCCGCGAGGCGGGTCAGCTCGCCCTGCTCATAGAAAATCTTGTGCGGCGCGGGGAAGTCGCTTGCGAAAAACTCCGCAAGGCCGATGGGAAAGCCGTCGAGTACTTTTTTGAGCGAGCCGACCGCCGGGCTCGTCCGGTTCTGCTCGATCATCGAGATGGTGCCGTTGGTGACGCCCGCGCGTTTGGCAAGCTCGCGCTGCGACAGGCCATGCTGCTCGCGCAGGCTGCGCAGGCGCGCGCCGAGATCGAATTCCATCGCTGCCTTCCTTATGATTCGGATGCCTGTTCATTATTCTAAACATAAAAATCAGCGCCACCAAATAGAAAGGGCAGAAATCTCGCGATTAATTTTGCGCTTGTGTAAATTATCCATACAGCTAGGCTGTCTGAAACGCACCTTCTGGGAGGACAGACATGTCAGGAACCGCCGCTTCTTCGCCGAACAATCTCGATGCCTACTGGATGCCGTTCACGGCCAACCGCCAGTTCAAGGCCAACCCGCGGATGCTGGTCAGCGCGAAGGGCATGTATTACACGGACGCGCATGGCAAGCCGATTCTCGATGGCACGGCTGGCCTCTGGTGCTGCAACACCGGCCATTCGGACCGGCGCATCGTCGAGGCGGTCTCAAAACAGATCGCCGAGCTTGATTACGCCCCCTCCTTCCAGATGGGGCACCCGAAAGTGTTCGAGCTGGCGGCGCGGGTCACCGGCATGTTCCCGGCCGGGCTCGATCATATCTTCTTCACCAACTCCGGCTCCGAGTCGGTCGATACCGCGCTTAAAATCGCGCTCGCCTATCACCGCGCCCGCGGCGAGGGGACGCGCACCCGCCTGATCGGCCGGGAGCGGGGCTATCACGGCGTCGGTTTCGGCGGCATTTCGGTCGGCGGCATCGTCGCCAACCGGCGCACCTTCGGCACCATGCTGACGGGCGTCGATCACCTGCCGCACACCCATCTGCCGGAGAAAAATTCCTTCACCCGCGGCCAGCCCGAGCATGGGGCGGAGCTTGCCGATGAGCTGGAGCGGCTGGTGACGCTGCATGACGCCTCGACCATCGCCGCGGTGATCGTCGAGCCTGTCGCCGGCTCGACCGGCGTGCTGCTGCCGCCGAAGGGCTATCTCGAGCGCCTTCGCGCCATCTGCGACAAGCACGGCATCCTGCTGATTTTCGATGAGGTCATCACCGGATTCGGGCGGCTCGGCTCGCCCTTTGCGACCGATTTCTTCGGCGTGAAGCCCGATCTCGTCACTCTTGCGAAGGGGCTGACCAGCGGCACCATGCCGATGGGCGCCGTTGTTTGCAGCAGCGAGATCTATGACGCCTTCATGACCGGCCCGGACAATATGATCGAGCTGTTCCACGGCTACACCTATTCGGGCCATCCGGTCGCCGTCGCAGCGGGGCTTGCAACGCTCGACTGCTACAAGGAAGACAAGCTCTTTGAGCGCGCCGGAGAGATTTCCGCCTATTGGGAAGACGCCGTGCATTCGCTGAAAGGCCTGCCGCATGTGGTCGATCTTCGCAACCTCGGCCTTATCGGGGCGATCGAGCTGGAATCCCGGCCCGGCAAGCCGACGGCGCGCGCGTTCGAGGCTTTCCTCAAATGCTTCGAGAAGGGGCTGCTCATCCGCACGACCGGCGATATCATCGCGCTCTCGCCGCCGCTCATCGTCGAGAAGCAGCATATCGACGAGATGTTCGGCCTGCTCGCAGGCGTGCTGAAAGAACTCGACTGATCCTGCCGTTCTGATCTCGCTTTCCGCCGGAAGGGAAGCCTCTCCCGGCGGCTTGCGCCCGCGCTCTTTTCATTATCAAATTCGTAATGATAATGACTTGCATATGCAGGGAGATCGGTTTATGACTCCTTTTCCAGGGATTATTCCATAGAAGGAGATTTCATGCGCTTGATACATTCCGCGGCGTTTCTGGCGGCGGCATTCGCGGTGAGTGTGACGGCGACGCCCGCTCTCTCCGACGAAGTGAACCTTTATTCCTCGCGTCAGGAGAGCCTGATCCGGCCGATCCTCGACGAGTTCGAGAAAGATACCGGCATCAAGGTCAATGTCGTGTTCGCCAAGGAAGGCACGCTGGAGCGGCTGAAGGCGGAAGGCGACAACAGCCCTGCCGATGCGATCCTCACCGTCGATATCAGCCGCCTCGCCGCGCATAAGGAAGCGGGCGTGCTGCAGCCGATCTCGTCCGACGTGCTGGATAAAAACATCCCCGAGCATTTCCGCGATCCGGACGGTGAATGGTACGGCTTGTCGGCGCGGAGCCGCGTGATCTTCTATGCAAAAGACCGCGTCGATCCGTCCGAGCTTTCCACATACGAGGATCTCGCCGATCCGAAATGGAAGGACCGCATCTGCGTGCGCTCCTCCAGCAACGCCTATAACCAGTCGCTGCTCGCGGCCATGATCGTGCATGACGGCGCGGAAGCGGCGGAAAAATGGGCGAACGGCATCAAGGACAATCTCGCCCGCAAGCCGCAGGGCGGTGATCGGGATCAGCTCAAGGCGGTTGCGGCCGGGGAGTGCGATATCGCCATCGTCAACACCTACTATTACGGCGGCCTGCAGAATTCGAAAGACCCCGAAGAGGTTGCGGTGACAGAGAAGGTCGCGCTCTTCTGGCCGAACCAGGACGGGCGCGGCGCGCATGTCAATGTCTCGGGCGCCGGGGTGACGAAATCGGCAAAGAACAAGGATGCGGCGATCAGGCTGATCGAATATCTCTCCGAAGACAAGGCGCAGGAATTCTACGCCTCCACCAACTATGAATTCCCGGTAAAGGCCGATGTCGAGCTTGACGAGACGGTTGCCGGCTGGGGCGAGTTCAAGATGGATGAGGTCAGCCTCGGCAAGGTCGCCGATGCGCAGGCCGAAGCCGTCAAGATCTTCGACCGCGCCGGCTGGCGCTAAGCAAAACGGCGAAAATGAAAAGGGGCCTTCGGGCCCCTTTTTTGTTTCTGCGGGCCGTGTTTTAAGCGAACGCCCTGCGCAGCGCGGCGACGCCCTCATCGATGCAGTCGCGGGCCGCGTCGATCACCCCGCCGAGATTGATGAAGCCGTGGATCATGCCGCCGTAGTGGCTGTGCGTCGCGACGCTGCCCTCGCGGTTCATGCGCGCGGCATAGTCGATCGCCTCATCCTGCAGCGGGTCGAAGCCGGCCGTCTGGATAAGCGCGGGCGGCAGGTTCGCAAGGCTTGTCGCAAGCAGGGGCGACGCGCGCCAGTCCAGCCGATCCGCCGGGTTCTTGAGATAATGGCCCTGGAAATACTCCATCAGGTCGCGCGTCAGGAAATAGCCTTCTGCATATTTCTGATGCGAGGGCGTCGACATCTCCATTTTCGTCGCCGGATAGATCAGCCATTGAAAGCGGGGCGGGGCCTTCTTCTCATCGCGCGCGATCAGGGCGACCACCGCCGAGAGATTGCCGCCCGCGCTGTCGCCCGCAACGGCGATCCTCGCCGCATCGCCGCTATAGGCTTTGATATTCGCCTGCGTCCAGTCATAGGCCGCGACGGCATCCTCGACGGCGGCGGGGAAGGGATGCTCCGGCCCCATGCGATAGTCGACGGAGACGACGACGAACGGTCCCCCCTCGGCGATCAGGCGGCAGAGGCTGTCATGGGTGTCGCGGCTGCCGATGACCCAGCCGCCGCCGTGGTAATAGACCACCGTCGGCAGCACGCCCGTCATGCCCGTCGGCTGATAGATGCGAAGGGGAATGGCCCCGTTTGGCCCCGCAATATCGAGATCGATGCTGCGCCCGATCGGCACATCCTTGAATGTCAGCTTGGTGGCGCGATCTTCATAGGCCCTCTTGGCCTCCTCCGGCGTCAGCTTGTCAAGCGGCGGCTGACCGCTCTTTTCGGCAAGGTCAATCACCCATTGCGCCTGCGGATCCAACGTCATGTCTCTCCCTTATCCTCCCTGTTTCCTGGCGGCGCGAAACCTTTCCGCGCGCGCAGAGGTAGTTTAAGGATCAATGCAGGCGTTTGGGAAGCAGTTTTTCCATCAGCTCATCCAGCGTCATTTCCTCGTCAAAGCCGTAAGTTGCGGCAATGCGATCGATGATCCGCTGGAAAAATGTCTGGCGGTCGGCGCGCGGATGATACTGGCGCGCGCGGCGGTATTCCTCAAGCGTCGTGCGGAAGGCGGTATAGAGATAGGGCGGCAGGCCGGCGCGCTCGTAAAGCCGCTGGAAGCCGAGATAGCCCCGCTCGAAGGTGAGGGAGATCACGCGCTTTTTCGAAATCCCCGACGCATGGGAGAGGGCCGCGGCGAAGAAGGAGTGATTGTCGAGAATGAGCGTGCGCAGCATCAGCGTCGGCGAGAGCCGCCCCTCGCGGGCAAGGGCAAGGCACTGCTTCTTCTGCTCATAATCGGTCATCCGCCGCTCGAGGCTCTTGGCGAGGCTCTTCTCGCGCGCCGCAAGGATCTTGTGGACCGAGGTGGTATCCGTGACGGGATTGCGCTCGATCAGGATATCGCGATGCTCCTCGGTGATGAAATCGAGCAGCAGGGCGACCGTTTCGGCAGGCAGATACGGCCGCTCGACCAGCAGCCGCTGGATCGGATCGACATCGCCGAAGCGCCCCATGATATGCTGATAACCCGACTTGCCGATGATCGCCGTCTCATTCTCAAGGCAGACGCGGATCGCGGGATAGCAGCCATGCTCGGCGATCCAGCCGGTCGGCTTGAGGCCGAGATGGGCGCGCCCGGCAACGGCCGTCTGCTTGGCGTTGCTCGCGCTCTCAAGGACGAGAAGGAGATCCTCATCGCGGAGCGCGGGCGACTGTTCAACAACGGGGAGGGCGATCTCGTCATCATCGAGCGCGAGCTTGAGCGCGATGGCGTTTGAGAGAAATTCGCAACTTTTGACCGCCTCGGCGACGGTCTGGCGGACGGTGGCATCCTCGTCGGCGGCGAAATAGCCGACAACCGCCTCGGTCAGTTCCAGATCCTCGGCGGCCATTTCCTGCGCAGCGAAGCCTTGCGCGGCGGTGCGGGCGGCATTCAGCCGCGAGGGCGCCGGCATGGCAGAGAACATTGCGGCGATCCGCTCGCCGTGTAATGAAGTGTCAACCTGCATCCGCGTCATCAACCCGAACAAACAAACGCCAGTCTACGGCCGATAGGTTAATAGAAGGTAAGCGGCGGGGCGGGCGGGGCGCGGCCTCACGCGATGCCGCGAATTTCCCGGAACTGGCGCACGGCAAAGGAATCGGTCATGCCGGAGACGAAATCGGTGATATCGAGCAGCCAGTCATAGCGCGGGCGCGGGGCATCGGCGCCGTCGGGGAAGAGGGTCATCAGAACCTCCGAGCGCGGCGGCAGGGCGCTGCCCGTGCGGTGCGCCGTCTCGCGGTCGAGATTGGCCTCATAGAAGGCATCGAGGATCGTCGTCAATATCTCCGCGCCCGAAAGCTCGACGCGGATCCGTTCGGGATGGCGGTAGATCTCGCGCTGGCAGAGGGTGTGGATCTCTTTAAAGATATCGGCGCGCCGCGAGTGATCGAGCAGGTCGCCCTTGAAATTGCCGGCAAGGATCACCGCTTCATGATCTTTAAAAATATCCGAAACCTCGCCGATCAGCCGGCCGATGCATTTCGCCCGCAGATAGGAGATGCGCTCGGACGGCGCCTCCACCTCGTTATAGCGCTTCGGCGGGCTGCCGAGAATGCGGATCAGGATATCCTCGACCTCGTTGAAGCTGAGCCGGCCGAGCTTGAAGCCATCCTCGATATCGACGATGGTGTAGCAGATATCGTCCGCCGCCTCGACGAGATAGGCAAGCGGGTGGCGGCACCAGTAATCCTCGCTCCGCTTCAGGAGGCCGAGTTCGGCGGCGATCTCGCGGAACATCTCGATCTCCGACTGCATGACGCCGAATTTCTTGGCGCCGCTGTCGCCGGGCGCAAGCTCGCCGATGATCGAGGTGCGCGGATATTTCGTAAAGGCGCCAAGCGTCGCGTAGGTCAGCCGGAGGCCCCCGGAATTGCGCCAGTTCTGCAGCTTGGTGAGGACGCGAAAGCCCTGCGCGTTGCCCTCGAACATCTCGAAATCGCGGATCTGCGCCTCCGTCAGCCCATCGGCGCGGCACATCGCGTCCCGGCCCCTGGCGAACCAGTGGCGGATCACCTCTTCGCCGAAATGGCCGAACGGCGGGTTGCCGATATCATGGGCGAGGCAGGCGGCGGAGACGATATGGCCGAAGTCGGCGGGGGTGTAGTCGCTGCCCCTGAGATGGCGGTCGATGATGACCTGCCCGGCATTGGCGCCGAGCGAGCGGCCGACGGAGGCGACCTCCATCGAGTGGGTGAGGCGGGTGCGCACGTAATCGCTTTCGGCAAGGGTGTGGACCTGCGTCTTGTCCTGCAACCGCCGGAAGGCGGAGGAGAAGACGATACGGTCCTGGTCCTTGTGGAACGGGCTGCGCGAGGCGATGACCGGATCGTTATGATCCTGACCGAAGCGGCGCGTTGAAAGTAGTCGGGTCCAATCCATCATGGGATCAGGCTACGCTAAAACTGTTTACCATACTGTGAATATCTGTTGCCCGCGGGAAAATTCAACTGCCCCGGTGGCTTCGCGTGGTTACCCGCCCCAGCCGGGATAGGCCACGATGATGTCGGCGAGCCGTTTGCGGTTCCCCCGGTCCATGGCGCCGATGATCCGCGACAGGCTGCCGAGCCCTTCGCCGAACAGGCGATCCGCCGCCCCGCCGTCCCAGAGCGCGACGAGGACGGTCAGCATCCGCCGCTGCGCATGCGAGAGCTTAAGGCCGCCCGGGTCCTTGAGGTCGGCCGCAATGGCCGCAAGATCGGGGCGGAGGTCGTCGGGGCTTTCCGCCCGCTCGATCAACGCCGCCCCGCCCTCGAAATAGCGCTCGAGCTGGTTGTAGCCGATGGCGTCTTTAAGCAGCGTCAGAAAATGCTGTTCCGGCATCTCTCTTCCCCTTCCGCCCCGGCCAGCCCGCTCAGACGAGGCGCGAGCCGCGATCGGCCCAGTAGCGGTCCTTCAGGAGGCGCTTGTAGAGCTTGCCCGTCGGGTGACGCGGCAGCTCCGGGTCGAAATCGACCGAGCGCGGGCATTTGATATGGCTGATATGGCTGCGGCAGAAGTCGATCAACTCTTTCTCGAGCTCCGGCCCCGCAAGGCGCATGTCGATGGGCTGGACCACCGCCTTCACCTCCTCGCCGAAATCCTCGTTCGGTACGCCGATCACCGCCGCGTCATAGACCTTCGGGTGGGTGACGAGCAGGTCCTCGATCTCCTGCGGATAGATATTCACGCCGCCGGAGATGATCATATAGGTCTGCCGGTCGGTCAGATAGAGGAAGCGGTCCTTATCGAGATAGCCGACATCGCCGAGCGTGCTCCAGCCCTTCTCGTTGAAGCTTTCCGCCGTCCGCTCCGGGTCGTTGTGATAGGCGAACTCGCGCCCGCCCGAGAAATAGATGACGCCGATCTGCCCCGCCGGCAGCTCGTTGCCCTCCTCATCGAGGATATGCACCTCGCCCATCACCTCGCGCCCGACGGTGCCGGGATGGGCGAGCCATTCTTCGGGCGTCGCGGCGGTGTAGCCGTTGCCCTCGGTGCCGGCGTAATATTCATGCAGGATCGGCCCCCACCAGTCCATCATCTCGCGCTTGACCTTCTCCGGGCAGGGGGCGGCGGCGTGGATCGCGACTTCGAGCGAGCTCACATCATACTTCCGCCGCACCGCTTCGGGCAGCTTCAGCATCCGCACGAACATCGTCGGGACAAGCTGCGAGTGCGTCACGCGATATTTCTCGACGAGGCGCAGATACTCCTCCGCGTCGAAATTCTCCATAATGATGCTGGTGCCGCCCATGCGGTGAACGCGCATGTTATAGCGCATCGGCGCGGCGTGATAGATCGGCGCGGGCGAGAGATAAACCATCTTCTCCGAGCCGTTATAGCGCGTTCGCATGGTGTTGTAGAGGGTATCCTCGGTGCCGATCGGGCTGCCGATGACGGTCGGCTTGATGCCCTTCGGGCGGCCCGTCGTGCCCGAGGAATAGAGCATGTCGTTGCCTTCGCATTCATCGGCGATCGGCGTCGGCGGGAAGGCGGCGACGGCGTCTTCATAGGAGGCGTAGCCGTCAATCGTCCCGTCAACCATCAGCCGCGCTTCGAGCTTCGGCGTCCGCGCGATCAGCTCCGCCGCGAGATCGGCCTTCGCCTTCGAGGTGATGAAGATGCGCGCGCCGCAGTCATTGATGATATAGGCCGCCTCGTCCGCCGTCAGGCGCGAGGAGATACAGGTGAAATAAAGCCCCGCCCGCTGCGCCGCCCAGCAGACCTGGAAGAACTGCGGATTATTCTCCATCAGCAGCGCGATATGATCGCCGACTTTAAGGCCCTGGGCGCGGAAATACTGCGCCCCGCGGTTCGATGCCGCGTTCAGCTCCCCATACGTCACCGTCTTTCCGCTGCCCGCCATGATGATGGCCGGCTTGTCCCGCAATCTCTCGGCAAAGTCCCGAATATGCATTGAATCCCCGTTTATGCTTTTTCTAACGTCCGCCGGTCTTTCAGCCGGCTTTATTGCAAAGAATACCCGCCGCGATCAGCGCGTCAATCTCCGCCGCCGAGAGGCCCGCTTCGGCCATGATCTCGCGGTTATGTTGGCCGTGGTGCGGCGCCGGCAGGCGCGTCGTGCCGGGGGTTGCCGAAAACTGCACCGGGATGCCCGGGAATTTCAGCGCGCCCTCCGTCGGATGATCCATCGTCTGCCAGTAGCCGATGGCATTGAGATGCTCATCATCCATCAGGTCTTCCGTCCGGTTGATCTTGACCGCCGGGATGTTGGCGGCATCGAGATCCTTCATCCACTCGTCGGTGGTGCGCGTCCTGATGATCTCGGCGAGCTTGGCATAGACCACGTTGATATTGGCGAGCCGCGCCTCGATAGTGGCAAAGCGCGGATCCTGCATAACCTCCGGCTCGCCCGCCATCTCGAAAAACGCCCGCCAGTGCTTGTCGACGTAAGGAAGCACGCCGATCATGCCGTCCTTCGTCTCGTAAGGGCGGCGGTCCGGCGACATGGCGCGCGGATAGGTGACGGGCCCCATGGGCGGCACGAAATTGCCGCCGTAAAGATGCTCCAGCAGATGGAAATGCACCATCGTCTCGAACATCGGCACGTCGATCTCCTGCCCCTCGCCGGTGCGCTCGCGGTGGAAGAGCGCCATGGCGATGGCATAGACGGCGCTGAGGGCCGTCGCCTTGTCGGCAAGAACGGTCGGGATATAGCCCGGCCGCCCCATCACCGCCGATTGCGTCGCGGCAAGGCCGCTCACCCCCTGGATCATATCATCATAGGCGGGCTTGTTGGCGTAAGGCCCGTTCTGGCTGAAGCCATAGGCCCCGCAATAGATGATATCGGGGCGCACTTTGCACACCTCGTCATAGGTGAGGCCGAGCCGCCTGATGGCCGAGGGGCGCATATTGTGCAGGAACACATCGCAGGTGCCGAGCAGCTTCAGGAAGGCCGCGTGGCCTTCCCTAGACTTCAGATCGATGCCGAGCGCCCGCTTGTTGCGGTTGGCGGTGAGGTAAACGGCCGCCATCCCTTCCGAGCGGCGCGGCCCAAGATCGCGGGTGGTGTCCCCCTCCGGCCCTTCGACCTTGATCACATCGGCCCCCATGTCGCCGAGAATCTGGGCGGCGTAGGGGCCAAGCAGGACAGAGGTCAAATCGGCAATGCGAATGCCTGTAAGCGGGCCGTTCTTGGCTTTGCTCATGATACAATCCTTATGGGAAAAGCGCGCTTAGTAGGACTTCGGCATACCGAGCGCTTTTTCGGCGATATAGCAGAGGATGAGCTGCGGGCTGATCGGCGCGATGCGGCAGATCATGACTTCGCGCAACAGGCGCTCGACGGTGAATTCCTTGGCATATCCCATGCCGCCGTGGGTCATCACCGCCTGCGTGCAGGCCTTGAACCCGGCTTCGGCGCCAAGATATTTCGCGGAGTTGGCGTAAAGCCCGGCGTCCTGCCCCGAGTCATAGGCGAAGGCGCCGCGCATTGCCATCATATAGGCCGCTTCCAGCTCCATCCAGTTTTCCGCAAGCGGATGCTGGATCGCCTGGTTCATGCCGATCGGCCGGCCGAACACTTCACGCTCGCGCGCATATTGCGCGGCGCGGGCCAGCGCATTCTTGCCAATGCCGATGGCCTCCATGCCGATCAGAACGCGCTCTGGGTTGAGGCTGTGCAGGAGGTAATAGAAACCCTTGCCCTCTTCGCCGATCAGGTCCTCCTCGGGCACCTCGAGATTGTCGATAAACACCTCGTTGGAATCGACGGCCTTGCGGCCCATCTTCTCGATGACGCGGATATCCATCTTGGTGCGGTCGACATCGGTGAAGAAGAGCGAGAGGCCGTCCGTCGGCTTGCGGCATTTGTCCTTCGGTGTGGTGCGCGCGAGCAGCAGGATCTTGTCCGCTTCCTGGCCGGTCGTCGTCCAGATCTTGCGGCCGTTGACGAGATAGCCGGTCGCGGTTTTCTCGGCGCGGGTTTCGATCGCGGTGGTGTTGAGGCCGGCGTTCGGCTCGGTGACGCCAAAGCAGGTCTTCTTCTCGCCATTGATAAAGGCCGGCAGCCAGCGCTGCTTCTGCTCGTCCGTGCCGAAGACAACGATCGGGTGCGGCCCGAAGATATTGATATGGATCGCCGAGGCGGCCGACATCCCGCCCGGCGACTTGGCGACCTCATGCATCATCAGCGCGGCTTCGGTCAGGCCGAGGCCCGCCCCGCCATATTCTTCCGGCATGGTGATGCCGAGCCAGCCCGCTTTCGCCATGGCGGCATGAAAATCGAATGGGAATTCGCCCGTGCGGTCTCTCTCGCGCCAGTAATTATCATCAAAACGGGCGCAGAGCGCCGCGACATTCTCAATGATGGCCTGCTGTTCATCGGTCAGCGTGAAGTCCATTTATTTTCTTCCTTGTTATTCTTTTTTGCTATTCTCAGGAGCCGGACAGGGGCCCGCTCGCGCCAGTCTAGCGTGTTTGCGCGGGCCAGACAATCCAAAGCACGGGAAAGCCGTAAAGAAATGCGCGCGATACGGAGACGGCTCCGGGCGCGGCGGAAGGCGTCGGCGCGGGACCGCGGGCGGGGGCGATGCGATCAATCGCCCAGCGTGACGGCGCGGCGTTCCCATGCCGGGCGTCGGGATCTCGGCGGGGATATTTCAATACTACCTTAAATAGTTGACAAATACCCATCAAAGCGCTAGAATTATGGCTTCACGAACCAATGGCCATTTTCATTAAATTCACCCTTAGATTGATAGAATTTTGCAATTAATCCGCTCCTTTTCAACCCCAGCACTGAATAAACATTATTGCTACCACCCCGAATTTTCACAAAACGGATTGAAGACCCTTTAAAGACCCGAAATTTAAACTCCAAATTCTGTTCATGTTGATCGCTGATTCTGCGCGTTCTGATTATCCTGTTATTTGGCGGCGGCGGCGGGTAAGCTTGGCGGCATCACGTTGATATTCTGATGCTGCCCGATTGTGTCGCCCCATGGTTTCTTCGCCCCCCTCGGTCATTCTTGTCGCCCACGGTTCCGGCATCTCCCGGGATGCGGAGGCGGCGGCGCTGGAGCATGCCCGCTCGCTTCGCGAAAGCGGCAGATATGGCCAGGTGGAGGTCTGCTTTCTCTCCCGCGCGGAGGAGACGGCGCCGCCCGTGCCGCCGGGCGATGTGTTCCTTGTGCCGCTTTTCATGAGCAGCGGCTATTTCGTCGCCACGCGCATTCCGGCGCTCTTCGGCCTTGAGGGGCGTCTCCGCGTCGGGGCGGCGGGCCGCGTATTCCTCTGCGATGCGCTCGGCGAGGATCCGGCGCTCGCCGATATCCTGTCCATGGTCGGGCGGGAGGCGGCGGCGGAGATGGGGGCGGGCGCGGCGGCGGCGCATCTGCTGTTCGTCGCGCATGGCTCCGGAAAGTCACCCGCCTCGCGCCTCGCGGCGGAGCGTCACCGCCAGGCGCTGGAGGCGCGGCGCGAATTTGCCGCCGTCTCGCTTGCGTTTCTGAGTGAGCCGCCCTATCTCGCCGACTGGCTGCGGGCGGAGGGCGACGCTGCGGGGCCGCTCGTCGTCGTCGGGCTTTTTTCCGCCGACGGGCCGCATGCCGCTGTTGATGTGCCGGAGATTTTGCATATATGGCAAAGGGAAACGGGGGCGCGGCGCAGGGTGCAGTATACCGGCGCCATCGGCCCGCGCCCGGAAATTGCCGGCCTCATCGAACGGAGTATTGCCCGCACGCGCCGGCGCTTCGACTGAGGGGATAAACTGCGGGGAGGGCGGCGCCCGTAAATCGCTACAGACAGCGCCGTCATGATCTGATAAAAAACCCGTCGACAGACTGGTTCGAGATCCGCTTTGGGTCCGGGCCGCAAGATTAGGAAGGAATGAGGTTCCTGTAGGATGAATGATCGCAAGCCACACCGGGCCGTTCGGAAAAATATTTCGGCGACCGTAAAATTTTTTGATGAAGCAAAGGGATTCGGCTTCGTTTCCCCCGCAGACGGATCGCCGGACGCGTTCGTTCATATCTCGGTCCTGCACAACACCTCCTATAATGAACTGCGCGAGGGGATGCAGATCGTTTGCGACCTCGCCGATGGTGATCGCGGCCAGCAGGTCGTCGCCATTCACGAGCCGACGGAGGATCAGGCGGCGGATGCGCCGGACGAGTTTGAGATCGCCGGCGTTGTGACGACATATGTGCCGGAACATAAATACGGTTTCGTCACGCCCGACGGCGGCGGCGAGGATGTGTTCATTCACGTCAAGATGCTGGAACGCTCAGATATCGATCCGGCGGATGTGAAGCTGAAAAGCCGGGTCAAATGCGTTGTCCGGATGGGAGTGAAAGGGCCGATCGCCGATTCGCTCGAACTCCTCTAGCCGGCGCGGAGGAAGTATGACCAGAACAGAAACCCTGCGGGTACAGCGCTACCTGCGTGAAAAATTCGACAACGACACCTTCCAGGTGAGAGAAAGACGCCCCTCCGACGGCACCGCCGAGGTGCTGCTCGGGGACGAATTTATCGGCGTTGTCTATCGTGACGAGGATGAGGGCGAGGTCTCCTTCGCCTTCCACATGACCATCCTCGACATGGATTTGCCGTCCACGTCCTGAGGGCGCTCGTCGCGGGTATCTATCTTCTTTTCCGCCATTTGAGATGAGAAGAGGCGGGGCAGGCGCGCTTTTAGCCTGCATCGCGCCCGCCTCCGCGCCCCGGATAAGCATTTTGTTAACGCTTGGCGCGTAGCCTTGCGGTCATGTCCGGACGTTTTTATGCCCTTCTTTTCGCCTGCCTGCTGATTTTTCTCGCCAGCGCCGCGCCGCTGCGTGCGGGCGGCAGCGCCATGATCGAGCTTGAAATTCTCGGCGATGCCGGCGTCGGCTTCGCGGGCGACTGCCGGCTTTCCTCCGGCAAGCTGCCCGAGCGGCGCTATCGCCTGAACGGCACGGCGCCCGCCAAATACTGGCTGCCGGGCGATGCGGTGCGCTGCAGCTTCAGCAAGACGGCCGGCCCGATGCGCGGGCTGACGGCCCGCATCACCCGCGAGGGACGGATCGAAATGGAGCAGGCGAGCCCGCCGCCCTTTCGCTGGCTGACGATTACCAGCACCGGCCCGTGGGGCGAGCCGCAGGGCGTGGCAAGCGCCGCGCGCCCGCTCTGGCAATAAGCCGCGCCGCGCAACTCTCCTTTATTCGCGATATTTTCAGGTGACCGGATGGCCCGCCAGCAGGCTGCCGTCCGCGGCGCAGTGGCTATGCTCGATCTGCACGGTCGCGTGATCGATGCCGAACTCCGAGAGCAGGAAGGCATTGAGCGCCCGCAAGGTCCGCTGCGGCTCGGCCGCCGGGTCGATCTCCACATGCATGGTCAGCAGCGGCTTTTCGGCGGTCAGCGACCAGATATGCATATGATGCACGCCCCTCACCTCGGGATGATAGGCGAGGAGCTTGTCGCGGATCAGCTCGGTATCGAGATGCTCGGGCGTCCCTTCGAGCAGGATATGGCCGGAGCGACGAACGAGCGAGAAGGCGCTTTTGAGGATAATCAGCGCGACCAGGATCGAGAGCAGCGGATCGGCCGCCATCCAGCCCGTCAGCATGATGACAACGGCCGCAACGATCGCCGCGACGGAGCCGAGCAGGTCGCCCATCACATGCAGGAGCGCGCCCTGCATATTGACATTTTCCCGATCACCGCGGTGCAGGAGATAGAAGCCGAGCGCGTTAATGAGGAGGCCGCCGCAGGCGACAGCCAGCATCAGCCCGCCCATCACCTCGGACGGGGTGATGAGGCGCGTTACCGCCTCGAAGAGGATCCAGGCGGCGATAAAGAAGAGGCTGAGGCCGTTGGTGAAGGCGGCAAGGATCTGGAAGCGGTGATAGCCGTAGCTGCGCCGGGCATCGGCCGGGCGCGAGGCGAGGCGGAAGGCGAACCAGGCGAGCGCGAGGGCGGCGGTATCGGAGAGCATATGCCCCGCATCGGCGAGCAGCGCGAGGGACCCCGCCGCGAGGCCGCCCGCGACCTGCAGGACGAGATAGCCGCCGGTCAGCCACATCACGAGGAAGAGCCGCCGCTCGCTGTCCGCGGTCACGGTCGGCGTGTGATCATGCGCGTGCCCCGGCCCGTGGTCGTGAGCATCGCCGTGGGGATGAAAATGCGCCATATATTATGCTTTACTTTGCTTCCTCAAAGTAAACATATGAGTGTTCGCGCCGCTCTGCAACCGCATCGTCAACTGCCTCGTCAGGGGCCGCGCCAAAGATCCTGAAATTAAGGCGATTCAAGGCCCGTCGGCGCTCCGGCAGGGCGTGCGGGCGAAATGGCGGCCGCCCCATCCCGGGCGCTCATCTGTCATGCCTAAGAATGTATCATTTACGCAACATCTGTGTGAAAAAAATCACCGTAACCGGGGGATAATGGGGCTCGGACTGCTGAAAATCTGCCTTTCCGGTGCCTTCGGCGTATATATATTCTGCAATATTGGACGGAGGCTGCCGCATTTACGACAATTTTGCCTCGTAGTTTTCGTCAAGTATTTGCACTATAGGTGTTGAAATCACCCGGAAGTCCTCTATTTCGGACATTGATTGCAATTCCTGTTGTTTGCAATATTGCTACGTACTAGTATTAACCGAACCTGATGCGAATCCCATCGCGTCACAAACAAAGGGTTGAGGGGAAGATTATGAAAAACACATTTAGGTTCGCGGTTGTCGGTGCTACGTCGCTCGTGCTCGCAGCTTGCGGTATGAAGTTGGAACAGGCGGAGAAGGTGACTCCGACCGGCACCGAATTCCAGCAGGCGCTCTATGCGAACTACATCGACCTTGCAAAATATGAATATTCGGGCGGTGACTATCGTGACTCCGACCGGTATGCCGAGCGGGCAATGGCAGTTGCGCGCGGCGAAACGGTTGAGCCTTACAAACCCGAAGAATGGAAACTTCCGGCAGACCGGGAGCCGGTCCTCGTAAGCGCACGCGAGCGCCTGATGGCCGCCCTGAATGCCGGCGCTGCCGATAAAATGCCGCTGCAGGCCGCCAAAGCTCAGTCCAGCTTTGATTGCTGGGTCGAGCAGCAGGAAGAAAACTTCCAGCCCGAAGACATCGCGGCCTGCCGTGATGCCTTTGTTCTTGCCATGGAAGGCATTGAAACCGGTCTCGCTCCGGTTGTGACCGAAGAGAAGGTTGTCGTCATCGAGAAGAAGCAGGAGATGATCGCTCCGAAGTCCTTCGAAGTGAACTTCGACTTTGACTCCTCAACGCCGCTTCCGGGTTCCGAAGCTGAGGTTCGTGCAGCTACCGACTATATGAAGACGCTGAACAACCCGCAGATCACCATTGCCGGTTACACCGACACGGTCGGTACCGTTGAATATAACGACAAGCTCGGCGAGCGCCGTGCCGAAGCCGTTGCCTTCATGGGCATGGATATGGGCATGGAAGCAAACCGCATCATCATGCGCTCTTACGGCAAGAAGGACCTGAAGGTCCAGACGGCTGACGGTGTCCGGAACGCTGCGAACCGCCGCGTTGTGATTACCGTCGAAGAGAAATAATCACGATGCACTGAAAGAAGACGGGGTGGCCAACGCCCCGTCTTTTTTTGTGCCTTTTCACGAGGATTTCGAGATGAAGAAAATTGCTCTTTTCGCGCTTCTTCCGATGCTCGCGTTCGGTCTTGCCGCCTGCGAGCCCGAGGTTGGCAGCAAGGAATGGTGCCAGGCCATGAAGGAAAAGCCGAAAGCGGACTGGTCGGTGAATGAAGCCGCCGATTTCGCCAAGAACTGCGTGCTGACGTCCGAATAGGTTTTTGAGCATTGCGACATGCGCCGGGGCCCCTCCGGCGCATTTTTTTATGGCGAGCGGCGGGCCACTCTGCTACATCCGAACGAGGTGGACGGGTCCCGTAGCTCATCAGGATAGAGCGCAAGATTCCTAATCTTGAGGTAACAGGTTCGAGTCCTGTCGGGATCGCCACCTTGCGCGTCCCGCCCGCGCCGGACGCGCAGGCGTCTATTTTCCCCTTGGCTCAGATATGCTTGCGGATCGGCGGCAGCTCGACGAAGTTGCCGGGGCGCTTCTCGGCGTTGGCCTGCATGGCCTCGAAAATCTCCTCCCGCTGCAGCATGCTCGCGTTCCAGATGCCGATATAGTCGAGCCCGTCGGCGACGCTGTGATCGCGGGCGTAGTTCATCATCCGCTTGCAGCCCATAACGGCGAGCGGCGCCTTGCTGGCGATCTCTGCCGCGATCTCCATGACGCCCGCCAGCATCTCCGCATGGCTTTTATAGACGCGGTTGACGAGCCCGACCTCGCGCGCCTCCGCCGCCGCCATGCGCCGCCCGGTGTAGGCGAGCTCGCGCGCGATGCCGTCGGGGATCAGCTTCGAGAGACGCGGGAAGGTGCCGACATCGGCCGTCATGGCGATATTGGTCTCGAAAATCGTGATAAAGGCATCCTCCGTCGCATAGCGCATGTCGCAGGCGGTAATCAAATCGACGCCGCCGCCGATGCAGCCGCCCTGGATCGCGGCAAGGACCGGCAGGCGGCATTCCTCAAGCGCGGTGAAGGATTGCTGCATATTCTTGATGATGCCGTAGAAATCTGCGCCTGCCGTGATGCGCGCGGCGCGTTTTGCCGCCGGATCCGTGATCTCCGCCTGCTGGAAGGAGCTGACATCGAGGCCCGAGCTGAAATGCGGCCCGGTCGAGGAGAGGACGATCACCCGCGCCTTTGCGTTCTCGTCGATATCGCGGACGATCTCGGGCAGCTCGCGCCAGAAGGCGGGGATCATGCTGTTGCGCTTCTCCGGCCGGTTCAGGATGATATGGGCGATTTTCTTGTCGATTTGAACGTCGAAACAGCTGTGGCTCACGGATACCTCTCCCTTGTTGTTGCGGCGCGGGTGATCGCGGCCGGAGTTATCTTACGGCGGGCGGGGGCGAGTTTCAAACAACTTAACGCCTGCGCGAAACCCTTTGCGCGCTCCGCCAAAATAGGCATGATAGCAAAATCAATCCGCGTATAATCACGAATTAAAAATAGCAGAGAAGGATACCCATGACCTCCGGTTTTACCGACGGCGCCAACCCGTTTGATTTCAATCATCGCTATCAGGGGCCGCATTACACAGAGGATCATCGCGCCTGGCGGGCGACCTTGCGCGCGTTCATCGAGCAGGAAATCATGCCTCATGTCAACGACTGGGACGAGGCGGGCGAGTTCCCGCGTGAGCTTTACAGAAAGGCCGCCGCGATCGGCCTCCTCGGCATGGGCTTTCCCGAGGAATATGGCGGCACGCCCGTCGATGTTTTCTTCCGCATGATCTCGTCCGAGGAGATGGCGCGCACGGGCGCGGGCGGCCTGCATGCCAGCCTGATGGTCCACACCATCGGCCTGCCGCCGGTCCTCGCGATCGGATCGGAGGAGCTGAAAAAACGCGTCGCCCCGGCCGTGCTCGCAGGCGAGAAGATCCATGCGCTCGCCATCACCGAGCCCTCGGGCGGATCGGACGTCGCGAATTTGCAGACCCGCGCCGTGCGCGACGGCGATCATTATGTCGTCAACGGATCAAAGATGTTCATCACCGGCGGCATGCGCGCCGATTACTACACGGTTGCCGTCAGGACCGGCGAGCCGGGGCGGGGCGGCGTCTCGCTGCTGCTGATCGAGCGCGACCGCCCGGGCTTCACCCGCACGCCGCTGAAAAAGCAGGGCTGGTGGGTCTCGGACACCGCGGCGCTCTATTTCGATGACGTGCGCGTGCCGGTGGAAAACCTCATCGGCACGGAGAATGAGGGCTTCAAGGGGATCATGAGCAACTTCAACAGCGAGCGGCTCGGCATCGCGGCGGGGGCAACGGCCTATGCGCGCGTCTGCCTCGAGGATGCCATTGCCTGGGCGCGCGAGCGGAAAACCTTCGGCAAGCGCCTCGCCGATCATCAGGTGATTCGCCACAAGCTCGCCGAGATGGCCCGCCACATCAATGTGACGCAGGCCTATCTCGAACAATGCGCCGTCCGCGTCATGGCGGGAGAGCGGCCGGTCGCCGATCTCTCGCTGCTGAAGGTGCAGGCGTCGCAGACCATGGAATTCTGCGCGCGGGAGGCGATGCAGATCATGGGCGGCGCGGGCTACATGCGGGGCTGCCGGATCGAGCGGATCTATCGCGAGGTCCGGGTGATGGCCATCGGCGGCGGCTCGGAGGAGATCATGAGAGATCTTGCGGCCCGCCAGATGTCGATATAACTTAGAGAGCTAAGTTATGTAAAAACAGGGAGAAAAGAGACTATGAGCGTCGTGCATTATGACTGGCTGGCCCATCATACGGAACGGACCCCGGACAAGGAAGCGTGGGTTGACCTGCATTCCAACCGGGCTTTCACCTATGCCGAGGCCAATAAGCGGGCGCTCCGTCTCGCCGCCCATTTTCAGGACGCCTATGGCATCGGCCGGGAGGATCGGGTCGGCGTGCTCGCCATGAATTCCACGGACATGCTGGAAATTCAGGCGGCCTGCGCCAAGATCGGCGCGATCTTCCTGCCGCTCAACTGGCGGCTCACGGTGAGTGAGCTGGATTTCATCATCCGCGATGCGGCGCCGAAAGTCCTGATCCATGACAGCCAGTTTGCGGATGAGGTCGCGTCGCTCGAAAAATCGACGGGCGTGCCTTATACGCTGGAGACGAGCGGTGCGGGCGGGGAGACACCCTATGAGGCCGCCATCGCCGCGGCAAGCGAGACGCCTGTGCTTGCGCGGATGACCCATGATGATGTCTGGACCATCATGTATACCTCCGGCACGACGGGGCGGCCGAAGGGCGCGCTGAATACCTATGGCATGGCCTTTTACAATGCAGTCAACCTTGGCGGGCCGGCGCATATCACGCCGTCGGCGCGCAGCCTGACGATCCTGCCGCTTTTCCACACCGGCGGGCTCAACTGCTATACGTCCGTGGTGCTCTATTTCGGCGGGACGAGCCTTGTGATGCGCACTTTTGATCCCGGCGAGTGCCTGCGCCTGATCAATGACCCGTCGGTTGGCCTTACCCATTTCTTCGGCGTGCCGGCGAACTATCTTTTCATGAGCCAGCATCCCGATTTCGCGACGACCGATTTCTCGCGCCTCGCCTGCTCGGGCGTTGGCGGCGCCCCGACGCCGGTGCCGCTTCTGGAGACCTACAAGGCGCGCGGCCGCGCGCTGCAACAGGGCTACGGCATGACCGAGACGAGCCCGACCGTGTTCGTGCAGGATGCGGTCATGGCGCTCTCGAAACCGGGATCGGCGGGCAAGCTCGCGCTCAATGCCGAGGCGCGCATCGTCGATGAGAATGGCGAGGACGTGCCGCGCGGGGAGATCGGCGAGCTGTGGGTGAAGGGACCGAATATCACGCCCGGCTACTGGAACCGGCCCGAGGCGAATATCGACTCCTTCACCGATGGCTGGCTGCATACCGGCGATGCCTGCCGCATGGATGCGGACGGGCATTACTATGTCGTCGATCGCTGGAAGGATATGTATATCTCGGGCGGGGAGAATGTGTATCCGGCGGAGGTCGAGAGCGTGCTGTTCAAGATGCCGGAGATTGCCGATGTCGCCATTCTCGGCGTCCCCGACCCGCGCTGGGACGAGGTTGGCTGCGCCGCCATCGTGCTGGCGCCCGGCAAGACGCTGACGCCCGATGACGTGATTCTCTATTGCCGCGACAAGCTGGCCCGCTTCAAGATCCCGAAACATGTCGTGTTCATGAAAGAACTGCCGCGCAATGCGACCGGGAAGGTCCTGAAGCGGGTGCTGAAGGAAGAACTCGGCGACCTTGAGGCCGCCGGGTAGGGAAGGGGCTTAGGCCTCCCAGTTGAAGCGGAGCGGCTCCTTGCGGACGAAGCGCGCGACCGCGTCGCGGTTATACTCCGTCTTGAAGCAGATCTCCTGCGCCGAGGCCTCCATCTCGAGCAGTGACGTGGCGTCGAGGTCGAGCGACTGGTTGGTGATCCGCTTGGTGAGGGCGAATGCCTGCCGGCTTGCCGGCTGCAACCGCTTTGCAAGGGTGAGGGCGGCGTCGGCGAGCTCCTCCGCCGGATGCACGTCGAAGGCGATGCCGATGGCCTTTGCCTCCTCGGCGAGGACCGGGCGGCCGGTGAACATGATCTCCTTCGCGCGCTGCATGCCGATCATGCGGGGCAGGGTGTACATGATGGCGCAGTCCGGCACCGCACCGATGCGGCCGAACACCGAGCAGAAGCGCGCCGTCGGGCTGCAGAGGATGAAATCGGCGCAGAGCGCGAGCGCGAAGCCGCCGCCATAGGCCGCGCCGTCAACCGCGGCGATCACCGGAATTTCCAGGTTGCGCAGGCGCCCGATCCAGTCGTTGATGGCATAGATGCGCTTGCGGTAATCGGCGCCGGGCTCGCCGTCTTTGGGCTGGTTTTCCAGCATCCCCTTGATGTCGCCGCCGGCGCTGAAGCAGCCGCCGCTGCCGGTCAGGATCAGCGCGTCGATATCGTCGCGGCTGGAAATATCGCTGACGGCGGCTGCGAGATAGCTTTGCAGCTCCTGCGAGAAGGGATTGCGCCGCTCGGGGCGGCTGAGGGTGATGGTGGCGATGCCATCCACGACCGTCATGGTGGCGACTGGTTGTCCGGACATTCTATCTATTCTCCCTGTTATTGTTGTTTGAGAGGGGCTTTAAAAAAACCAACCGGCGCGAGGCCGGTTGGAATGCTTGGCTCAGATTGTCGTGAAAGGGGCCCCGATCAGGCGCCTTCCATACCGACAATGGCGATCGAGCAGATGTTCTGATGCGGGAAACCGCCGAGGTTGTGGGTCATGCCGAATACCGGCTGCTCCTTGCGCTGGCGATCACCGGCGCGGCCCTGCATCTGCAGATACATCTCATAGATCATGCGAAGGCCGGAGGCGCCGATCGGGTGACCGAAGCATTTCAGACCGCCGTCGATCTGGCAGGGGATCTTGCCGTCGGCATCATAGAAACCGTCCATGATGTCGTTGACTGCCCGGCCTTCTTCGGAGATGAACAGGTCTTCCATCGTCACCAGCTCGGTGATGGAGAAGCAGTCATGCACTTCGAACATGCTGATCTGGTCGCGCGGCTTGGTGATGCCGGCTTCCTTGTAGGCCCGGTTGGCGGCCGCCCGCGTGGTGACGAAATGGCTGCCATCCCAGGAGTTATGCTGGGCTTCGCGGCCGTTGGAGGCGGCAAGCTGCAGCGCCTTCACGGTGACGAGATCGGTTTTGCCGAGCGAGCGGGCAATTTCCGGGGTCGTGACGATGGCGCAGGCCGAGCCGTCACTCACGCCGCAGCAATCGAAGAGGCCGAGCGGCTCCGCGATCATCGGGGCGTTCATCACCTTGTCGATGTCGATCTTGTTGCGCAGGTGCGCCTTCGGGTTTTTCGCGCCGTTGTCATGGCTCTTGACCGAGATATGCGCCATCGCCCGCTTCAGGTCGTCCTTGTTGACGCCGTGCCGGGCGGTATAGGCGGAGGCGAGCTGGGCGAAGTTGCCCGGCGCCGACGCGTTGGCCCAGAAGAGGTCGTTGACGGAGCCGCGGTTACGCTGCGGCAGGCCGCCGTAGCCGGTATCCTTCAGCTTCTCGACGCCGAGCGCGAGGGCGATGTCGCAGGCCCCGGAGGCAACCGCGTAGACGGCGCCGCGGAAGGCTTCCGAGCCGCTTGCGCAGTAGTTTTCAACGCGCGTTACCGGAATATTCGGCAGGCGCAGCGCCATCGAGAGCGGCACGGCGGACTTGCCGACATGCTCTTCCTCGATGCCCGTGGCGAGCCAGGCCGCTTCGATCTGGCTCTTCTCGATGCCCGCATCGGCGAGCGCCTCGACATATGCCTCGATCATCAGGTCTTCGGCATTGTCATTCCAGCGTTCGCCAAACCGCGAGCAACCCATACCCAGAATGGCAACTTTATCTTTAATCCCTGAGGCCATCGTTATTCTCCTTTTTTCGCCGCCCCGTCCGGAGCGGCTTTCCAGAAATAGCGCCTGAAGTTGCGCTTGTTGTCGTAATCCTTGACACGGAACATCATGCGCATGGGCGTTCCCACCGCCATTTCCATATCCGGCGGAACGTCGGTGAAGTCGCTCATCAGCCGGCCGCCGCCTTCAAACTGCACCATGCCGTAATAGGCGGGCGGATCGGGCGAATAGGTGAGCCGGTCGGCGGTAAAGGAGTTGACCTTGGAACTCCGTTCGGCGAAGGGGTAATCCTCCTGCGTGTCGATGGCGCCGCAGTTCTCGTTGACGCACATCCGGGACTTCGGAAACTGCACTGTACCGCACTGGGAGCATTCGCCGCCGATCATCGACTGCACCATCTCCTTGTTACGATATAGTGTCGTGAGGCCGGTTTTCTTGTCCGTTTCGGCGCGAATTCCGCGTTCCATCTTCACAAGATCGTGGAAAGCGAGGAATTTGCTGTAGTTGGTTTCCGCATAACGGCGCTTGAGATAGCCCGAAACACCGCGGCGGGCCGGCAGCGAGGTGATCGCGTCGGTCACTTCAAAGAGCAGCGCATCGCTGCCCTGGCCGAAGCTGGCGACGAGGATCTTGTCGCCCGGCTTCGCGCTTTCGAGGGCATGCGCCAGCATGACCATGGAATGCGCCGTGCCGGCTTCGCCGACGTTGGCCTGCAGGTTGTCGGCAACCGCGCTTTCCGGGATACCGACTTTCTTGGCAACCGCTGCGGCCGAACCGCGGGCGGCAAGCGGGAAGCAGAAGGTGGTGATATCGGCAGCTTTCACGCCGGTCGCTTCGAGAACGGCATTGACCGCCGCCGGAACGATTTTCACGACGCCTTCGTCACGGATCCAGCGCTCTTCCCAGGAATAGTCGTAATCTTCGTTTTCGCCGCGGAAATGATCGACGAAGTCAACGGCTTCCGTGTGGCTGCCGAGCAGCCGGGCGATGACCTTGCCGGTGCCGACGAGGAACGACGCGGCGCCGTCACCGGAGGTCAGCTCAAGCGGGCTTGCGGCCAGGGTTTTGCGTTTTTCCGATGCCGTGAACAGGATCGGGCCGCTGCCGCCCTTGGCGACCTGCAGGGCAACGGCGAGAGCCGCGCTGCCGGCGCGCTGCGAGGAGGCGAAGTCGAGCGTCTGCAGATTGCTGCGAAGCGCGAGCGCGTCGGCGACAATGCCGGCGTTCTGACGGTCGACGAAGGGGAAAGTGGTTGAGGCCATGTAAACCGCCGTGACCTGATCACGATCAAAACCGGTCAGGCAGTCGCGTGCCGCTTCAACGGCCATGGTGACGCTGTCTTCGTCCCAGTTGGCCATGGCGCGCTCGCCCTTGGCCAGCCCTTTCAGGCCCGGGTTGAACCAGGCGTGCGCCTTGGCGATCTCACTGCGTTGCAATCGGCTTTGCGGGATATATCCCCCGTAGGCCAATATTCCTACTTCCATTTGGATAGGCTCCTTATTCTTATTTCTTGATGCCGCTCACTATATCGTTACCTTTAGCGCAGGAAACTGTTTTTTTCCATTTTTGCTGCGCTGACACTTAACGCTCTTCCGGCAGTCTAGAGCGTGCCATATGTCATTGCCAGAAATTATTGTGGACGCAAAGAAAAATTAACAGTCCAATACGCGAAAATCGGGGATTTTTCGCTTAACCCTTTTGTGCCGCATATGCTATCAAGGTGAAAAATAAAAATAAATGTGGAGTCATGAATGACCGTCTTCTCTTCTAAAATCGTCTCTTCATCCGATGCTTTTGCGACCAACCGTCGCGAGATGCTGGCGCTGGTCGACGACCTGCAGGCCCTGAAGGACCGGGCGACGCAGCTCTCTGAAAAGCGCCGCAAGGTGTTTGAAGAGCGCGGCCAGCTTACCCCGCGCGAGCGCATGGTGCGCCTGCTCGATCCGGGGATGCCGTTTCTCGAACTCTTTGGCCTTGCCAACTACACCGTCGATACGCCGGACCGCGAGAAAAGCATCCCGGGCGCCAGCGCGCTGGCCGGGATCGGCTTTATCAAGGGCGTGCGCTGCATGGTCTACGCCAGCGACAGCGGCATCAACGCCGGCGCGATGACGCAGAAATCGGGCGAGAAGCTGCGCCGCTGCCAGGATATGGCCATCGCCAAGAAGCTGCCCTTCGTGCATCTCGTGGAAAGCGCGGGCGCGAACCTTCTGAAATACCAGGTGGAATCATGGGCGCATGGCGGCGGCGGTTTCCAGCGCCTTGCCAAGCTGAGCGCGGCGGGTATCCCGACGCTGGTGGTGCTGCATGGCCCGTCAACCGCGGGCGGCGCCTATTTCCCGGGCATGAGCGATTATGTGATCGGCATCAAGGGGCGCGGCCGCGCCTCTCTCGGCGGCGCGGCGCTGGTGCGCGCGGCAACCGGCGAGATCTCGGATGAAGAAGAGCTTGCAGGATCGGAGATGCACGCCTCGGTCACCGGCCTCGTCGAATATCTCGCCGAAGATGACGCGCATGGCCTCGCCATCGCCCGCGACATCATCGGCCGCCTCGGCTGGAACGAGCATTGCCCGAAGCCAAATATCCGCAGCTATCAGGAACCCGTCTACAGCCCCGATGAGATCGCGGGCGTGGTGCCGGTCGATTATCGCAAGCCCTATGACGTGCGCGAGGTTGTCGCCCGGCTCGTCGACGGCTCGGATTTCGAGGAGTTCAAGCCGCGCTATGGCTCGACGCTGGTCTGCCTGCAAGCCTCCATCTTCGGCCATGCCTGCGGCATCGTCGGCAACAACGGCCCGATCGATCCGGACGGGGCGGCGAAGGGCGGGCAGTTCTTCCAGCTTTGCGATCAGGCCAATATCCCGCTCATCTTCCTCAACAACATCACCGGCTACATGGTCGGCAAGGAATATGAGCAGAAGGGCATGATCAAGCATGGATCAAAGATGATCCAGGCCGTCTCCAACGTCCGTGTGCCGAAGATCACGCTCTATATCGGGGCGAGCTTCGGGGCCGGCAACTACGGCATGGCGGGCCTTGCTTATGATCCGGATTTCCTGTTTGCCTGGCCGAATGCGAAAACCGGTGTGATGGGCGGCGAGCAGGCCGCGCTCACCATGGACCAGGTCGCCCGCAGCGGCGCCGAGCGCAAAGGCGTTCCTGTCGATGAGGAGGCGCTGGCGGCGCAGAAGCAGCGGCTGATTGATCATTTCGACAGCCAGGCCGATGCCTTCTACACCTCCGGCCGGCTGCTCGACATGGGGGTTATCGATCCGCGCGACAGCCGCAAGGTGATCGGTTTCGCCCTGCAGACCTGCTGGGAAGCGCGTCATCGCGCCGTGCAGCCGAACAGCTTCGGCGTCGGCCGGCTGTGATGCATGCAGTCCTCTTCGCGGTATAATAAAGATCAAAGAAAAGACAGGCCCGTAAAATGAGAAAATTCAATAGTATACTGGTTGCCAACCGGGGCGAGATCGCGGTTCGGGTGATGCGCACGGCGAAAAGCCTCGGCTATCGGACGATTGCCGTCTATTCCGAGGCGGACGCCAAGGCGCTGCACGTCGCGATGGCCGACGAGGCGGTGCTGATCGGCGCGGCGCCGGTGCAGCAGTCCTATCTCGACAAGGAGAAAATCCTCGCCGCCGCAAAGGCGACGGGGGCGGAGGCGATCCATCCCGGCTATGGCTTCCTCTCCGAGAATGCGGATTTCGCCCGCGCCTGCGAGGCGGCGGGGATCGTCTTCATCGGCCCGACCGCCGAAGCCATCGACCTGATGGGCAACAAGGCGGCGGCGAAGCGGCGCATGATCGCGGCGAATGTGCCCTGCGTCCCGGGCTATGAGGATCCGGACCAGTCGGACGCGACGCTGATCGCGGCGGCGAAGAAGATCGGCTTCCCGATCATGGTGAAGGCGGCCGCTGGCGGCGGCGGGCGCGGCATGCGCCTCGTGCAGGATGAGAAAAATCTTGTCGCGGCGCTCGGTTCCGCCCGCTCGGAAGCGCTCAACGCCTTCGGTTCGGACGAGCTGATTTTGGAAAAAGCGATCATCGAGCCGCGCCATGTCGAGCTGCAGGTCTTTGCCGATACCCACGGCAACGTCATCCATCTCGGCGAGCGCGACTGCTCCGTGCAGCGGCGCCACCAGAAGGTGGTCGAGGAAGCGCCCTGCCCGGTGATGACGGAGGAGCTGCGGGCCCGCATGGGTCAGGCGGCCGTCGAGGCGGCGCGCAGCATCAACTATCGCGGCGCCGGCACGGTGGAATTCCTGCTCGATGCGGCGGGGGAATTCTATTTCCTCGAAATGAACACCCGCCTGCAGGTGGAGCATCCGGTCACCGAAATGATCACCGGCCTCGATCTTGTCGCGCTGCAGATCCGCGTCGCGCAGGGCGAGACGCTCGGCATTGCGCAGGAGGATGTGCGCCTCACCGGCCATGCCATCGAAGTCCGGCTCTATGCCGAGGACACGACGCAGGACTTCCTGCCCTGCACCGGGCGCATCACGCGCTGGCTGCCGGCGGAGCTTGACGGCGTGCGCTTCGACAGCGGCATCGGCACCGGGCAGGAAATCTCGCCCTTCTATGATCCGATGATCGCCAAGGTCATCGCCTATGGCGACAGCCGCGAGACGGCGCGCCATCGCCTGATCGAGGCGCTGAAGGAGACGGTCCTCTTTGGCCTGACCACCAATCGCGGCTTCCTGATCGATATCCTCGCGGAAGAGAAATTCGCCCGCGGCGAGGCGACGACGGCCTTTATCGGCGAGCTGTTCGATGAGAGCCGCTTGGCCGCGAAGGCGCCCGCCGACGGCGAGGTCGCAATGGCCGCCGTGCTGCTCTATGAGGTCGAGCGCAACCGCGCCCGCGAGGCGGCGATTTTCGTCGATGCGGAGCTGCTCAACTGGTCAAGCGCGAGCCCGCTGATCAGCCGCTATATTTTCGATGCGGTGGAGGAGGCGATCGACACGACCGTCTCCCCGCAGAGCGACGGCAGCTATGAGGTCACCGTGCGCGGCAACAAGGTCACGATTGAAGTTGTCAATCGCGGCGCCAATCGCGCGCAGCTCACCGTCGATGGCAAGCGCCAGCGGGTGCATTTCGATGCGGCGGAAGAGGGCATCATCGGGCTCACCCACGAGGGGCGGACCTATCGCCTCGTCAACCGCCTGGCCTTCCCGCTGGGCGCCGAGGCGACGGCGGGCAGCGGCCATGTCGCGGCGCCGATGCACGGCACCTTGCTTGATGTGTTTGTGAAGTCGGGCGACAGCGTCACCGTCGGAACGCGGCTTGCGGTCCTCGAAGCGATGAAGATGCAGCATGACATCCTTGCCGATATCGACGGCGAGGTGGCGGAAGTTTTCGCCGTCGCCGCCAATCAGGTATCGCTCGGCGACATGCTGTTCGAAATCACGCCGGCGGACGCGTGACCTTATAAAATAACGACAATGATATGGGGAGATCCGTAAAATGTTGACAGAAGCCTATGATTTCCGGGACGAAAGCGAAGCGCTCTACAAGCTGCTTGAGCCGCTTGAGGACGCAGATTACGAGCGCGTCACCTTGTTCAAGGACTGGACGATCAACGACGTTCTGCAGCATCTGCATTTTTTCAATTATGCAGCGGATCTGACCCGCATCGATGAGGAGGAATTCAAGCGCGTTTACGCGGCGATGTCGGAGATCCGGACGAAAACCGATTCGCTCGTCATCGCCACGAATGAGATGCTGAAGGGCCTTAAAGGCAAGGCGCTTCGCGAAGCGTGGCGCGAATATTACATCGAGATGGCCGAGAAATTCGCCCAGGAGGACCCGAAGCGCCGCCTGATCTGGGTTGGCCCGACGATGAGCGCGCGCTCCAGCATCTCGGCGCGGCTGATGGAAACCTGGTCCCATGCGCAGGAGGTCTATGATGTCCTTGGCGTCGAGCGGGAGAATACCGACCGTATCCGCAGCATCGTGGTCATCGGCATGAACACCTTCAACTGGACCTTCATCAACCGCAAGGAACCGATCCCGGGGCCGGTGCCGCATGTCCGCCTGACCGCGCCGTCGGGCGCCATCTGGGAATGGAACCCGGAGAATACGAATGACAGGATCGAAGGCGAGGCGGCGGAATTCTGCCAGGTGGTGGCGCAGACCCGCAATGTCGCCGATACCAGCCTTCGGGTCAGCGGCGATGTCGCGACGCGCTGGATGGCGGTCGCGCAATGCTTCGCCGGCGTGCCGCGCACCCCGCCCACACCCGGCACCCGCGTAATCAACCGTAAAAGCGCGTAACGCGGGGAGGCCGGATCCGATGACTGCTCATCCGAAATACCCGCATCTCTTCTCGCCGCTCGATCTCGGCTTCACACGGCTCAAGAACCGCGCCCTGATGGGATCGATGCATACGGGGCTGGAGGAGGCCGAGAACGGGTTCGAGCGCCTTGCCGCCTATTTCGCCGAGCGGGCGAGGGGCGGCGTCGGGATGATCATCACCGGCGGCATCTCTCCCAACATGGAAGGGGGCAAGGGCGCGAAGCTCTCCAATGATGCCGAGGTCGCCGAACACCGGATCGTCACCGAGGCGGTGCATGCCGCGGACCCGGACGTCAAGATCTGCATGCAGATCCTGCACCGCGGGCCGCTCGCGCCCGATGATCCCGTTGCGCCGTCGCCGGTCCGCTCGCGGATCATGAAGCGGCCGCCGCGCGAGCTCGATGCCGAGGGGATCGAAAAGCAGATCAGCGATATCGTGAACTGCGCGGTCTGCGCACAGAAAGCGGGCTATGACGGGGTCGAGGTGATCGGCTCCGCCGGCTATCTCGTCAGCACGTTTCTCGTCGAGCATACCAACCGGCGGACCGATGAATGGGGCGGCTCTTTCGAGAACCGGATGCGCTTCCCGCTCGAGATCATGCGCCGCATCCGCGCCGCGGTGGGGCCGAATTTCATCCTGATCTTCCGCATCGCCGCGATGGACATGCTGCAGGGCGGCATGGCATGGGACGAAGTGGTGATGCTCGCCAAGGCGCTTGAGAAAATCGGCGTCAATATCATCTCGACGCATTTCACCTGGCATGAGGCGCAGGTGCCGACGATTGCCACCATGGTGCCGCGTGCGGCTTTCACGCAGGTCACGGGACGGCTCCGCAAGGAGCTGAACATCCCGATGATCACCAGCAACCGCATCAACATGCCGGATGTCGCCGAGGCGGTCCTGGCGCGCGGGGACGCGGATATCGTCTCCATGGCGCGCCCGATGCTCGCCGATTCCGAGCTTGTCAGAAAGGCCTTCGACGGCCGCGAGGATGAGATCAACACCTGCATCGCCTGCAACCAGGCCTGCCTTGACCATACCTATACCGGGCAGGAGGTAAGCTGCCTCGTCAATCCGCGCGCCTGTCACGAAACGATCCTGAATTACAGGCCGGCGACAGCGGCGAAGCGGATCGCGGTCGTGGGTGCCGGGCCGTCCGGGCTTGCCTATGCGACGGTTGCGGCGGGGCGCGGGCACAAGGTCACGCTCTATGATGCGGCGCCGGAGATCGGCGGGCAGTTCAATCTCGCCAAGCGCATCCCGGGCAAGGAGGAGTTTTACGAGACCATCCGCTATTATAACCGGATGATCGAGAAGCTCGGCATCGAGCTACATCTGAATACCCGCGTCGATGCGGATATGTTGGCGGCGGCGGGGTTCGACAAGGTGGTGGTCGCAACTGGCATTTCGCCCCGCGTTCCGGATATCGACGGGATCACGCATCCGAAAGCGGTGAGCTATATCGACGTGATCCTCGGCAACAAGCCGGTCGGGCGGAAGGTCGCCATCATGGGCGCGGGCGGCATCGGCTTTGACGTCGCCGAGAAGATCACCCACAGCGGCACGCCCGGCTCGCTCGATGTCAATGTCTTCGCAAAGGAATGGGGCATCGACTTCAGGAACCATCCGCGGGGCGGCGTGACCGGGGTGGAACCGGTGGTCGCGAGCGCCGACCGGGAAGTGACGCTGTTGCAGCGGAAAACATCAAAGGTCGGGCGCGGCCTTGGCAAGACGACGGGCTGGACGCACCGGCTCGCCCTGTCGCGGCGCGGTGTGAAGATGATAAGCGGGGTTGAATATCTGCGTATCGACGATGCGGGGCTGCATCTTCTTATCGACGGCCAGCCCGAGACGCTTGACGTCGATACCGTTGTCATCTGCGCCGGACAGTTGCCGCTTCGTGATCTTTATGATGCGCTGGTCGAGCGCGGCGTCGATGCCGAGCTGGTCGGCGGCGCCTATGAGGCGATGGAGCTTGACGCCAAGCGGGCGATCAATCAGGCGAGCTATCTCGCCGCCGCGGTGTAACAAAGGAGCGTGCAGGTGCGGATCGTTACGCCGCGCCTGCAACAAATCCCTGAAGCTCTGCCGCCCTCATGCGGATAATCTCCGGCCCGCCGAAGGTGGCGCGGTTGAAGCCGATCCGCTTGAACCAGTAATGCAGCCCCATCAGATCCGTATAGCCCATGCCGCCATGCACCTCGATGGCGGTGCGGGCGACGAAACGGCCCGTCTCGTCCATATGCGACTTGGTGAGCAGGGCGGAAAGCGCGGCGTCCTCCGGCAGGTGATCGGCGGCGTAAGCCGAATACCAGACGAGCGACTGGCAGGGCTGCAACTCCGCCGCCATTTCGGCGCACATATGCTTGACCGCCTGGAACGAGCCGATGACGCGGCCGAACTGCTGGCGCTCCTTCGCATAGTCAACGGCGCGGCGGAGCATCTCCTCGCCCGCGCCGAAACTCTCCGCCGCCAGAATGACGCGCCCGGCGTTGATGAGCGCGTCCAGCATCGCCGGCGTCCCGTTCGGGAGCGGCTCGGCCGGCGCATCCTCAAGCGTCAGTTCAGCGAGCGGGCGGGTCGGATCGATGCTCGGGAGAACGTCCTTCTTGACGCCCGGGGCATCGCCGCGAAGGAGATAGAGGTTGCCAGCGCTGTCCGCGATGATGAAGGCGGCGGCATCCGCGCCGTCGAGCACGAAAGATGCTTTTCCGTTTAACCGGTTATTTTGTGATTTTACGGTAGCGTCCCGGCGCGCGCCCGCCGCATATTCCGCAACCGCAATGCCAATGGTGGTGATCTCGCCCGACGCCAGTTTTGGCAGCCATTCCTGCTGCTGCGCAGGACTTCCCGCACAGGATAACGCGCGGGGCGCCATCACGGCCGTGCCGGCAAAAGGCACCGGCGCGGCGGCCCGGCCAAGCTCGATCCCGACAATCGCCGCCTCGATGAGGGTGAGGCCGGAGCCGCCATATTCCTCGGAAATTAAAAGACCGGGGAGGCCGAGCGTGGCAAGCTCGCGCATAAGCGCCGCATCCGTGCCGTGGCCGCCCGCGGCATTTTTGCGAAGGCGATCGAGATCGACGGCACGCGTGAGCAGGCCTTTAAAACTTTCCTGAATGAGAAGCTGTTCTTCCGAAAGACCGAAAAACATGGGCTATCCTTTCGCGAGTTTCGGCTCGCGCGGCATATCGAGGCCGCGTTCGGCAATGATGTTTTTCTGGATCTGCGCCGTGCCGCCGCCGATGATCAGCCCGAGATCATACATATAGAGCTGCTGCCAGATGCTGTCGTGATGGATGGAGGGAACGCCGTCGTAAAGAATGCCGACTTCGCCCAGGATATCGATGGCGAAGGCGTCGATCTGGTGATTGAGCTCGCAGCCGAGCAGCTTGCAGACCATGTCGGCGATGTTGCGCGGCTTGCCGCTCGCCGCCTCGGTGATCAGCCGCATCTCATGCAGGCGCATACCCTGCACCCGCGCCTGCAGGCGAATGAAGCGGTCCATCAGGACGGGGTTGGAGAAAAGCGGCTCCCCGCCCATGGTTTCGTTTTTCAGCAGTGCAGCAATCTTCTGCAGCCGCCCCGCCGCGTGATTGGCGCTCGAGAGCATGCCGCGCTCATGGGCGAGGGTGCTGTTGGCGACCTTCCAGCCCTTGCCGCGCCCGCCGACGACCTGCGTTTTCGGCACCCGCACATCGGTGAAGAACACCTCGTTGAAGGAGGGGTGCCCGGTCATGGTCTGGAGCGGGCGGATATCGATGCCGGGGGTGTCCATCGAGAAGATGAGATAGCTGATGCCGTCATATTTCCCGGCCTCGAGTTCCGTTCGCACGAGGCAGAAAATCATATCCGCGACATGCGCGCCCGAGGTCCAGATTTTCGAGCCGTTAATGACGAAATCATCGCCGTCCTCATGGGCGCGGGTCTTCAGGCTGGCAAGATCGGAGCCCGATCCCGGTTCGGAATAGCCCTGGCACCAGAAAATATCAGCGCGGATGGTAGGCTCGATCCACTGCTTCTTCTGCTCCTCCGTCCCGTGCTCGAGCAGGGTCGGCACCAGCATGGAGATGCCCTGGCTGTAAAGCCCGGGCGGCAGGCCGGCGTTGAAGAATTCATCGGTGATGATCTTCGACTTCAGGATATCCGGCTCCGCTCCGAAGCCGCCATATTCCTTCGGCACGGTGCGGCTCGCATAGCCGTGATCAATCAGCAGATTCTGCCATGCCTTGACATCGGCGGCGTACTTGCGCGGCTGCAGCCGATAGGAATCGGCTGTATCCTTTGGCGCCAGATGGCCGTGGGTCGCGATAAACTCCCTGACTTCCGCCCGGAAAGCCTTGTGTTCCGCCCGATCGGCGAGATCCATTGCCGTGTCCTTTAGTCCGGAGAAATGCCCATCATCTTGGTGATGACTTTCAGCATCACCTCATCGGCGCCGCCGCCGATGGAGGTCAGGCGGAAGTCGCGGAACTTGCGGGAGATCGAGCTTTCCCACATATAGCCCTGACCGCCCCAGTACTGCAGGCAGCTGTCCATCACCTCGCGCTGCAGGCGGCCGACCTTGAGCTTCGCCATGGAGGCGAGCAGGCTCACATCCTCGCCGTTGATGTAACGCTCGACCGCGTGATAGGTGAGGGCGCGAAGGGCCTCGACCTCAGTCTGCAATTCGCCGAGGCGGTAATGCACGACCTGGTTATCGAGGATGGACTTGCCGAAGGCCTTGCGCTCGCGCGTGTAGGCGATGGTTTCCTTGATCGCCTCCTCCATCACCCGCGGTCCGCGCGAGGCGGCGAACAGGCGCTCTTCCTGGAACTGCTTCATCTGGTAGATGAAGCCGAGATTTTCCTCGCCGATGCGGTTGCGCTGCGGCACGCGGACATCATCGAAAAAGAGCTGCGCCGTGTCGGAGGACATCATGCCGATCTTGCGGATCTTGTGCTTGGTGATGCCGGGGCTGTCCATCGGCACGATGATCAGCGACTTGTTCTTGTGCACCGGGCCGTCCCCGGTGTTGCACAGGAGGCAGATCCAGTCGGCCTGCAGGGCGTTGGTGATGAACATCTTGGAGCCGTTGATGATGTAGTCATCGCCGTCCTTGCGCGCCGTGGTCTTGAGGCTTGCAACATCCGATCCGGCGGCCGCTTCCGTCACGCCGACGCAGCCGACCATATCGCCGGCGATGGCGGGCGCGAGATAGTCGCGGCGCAGCTCGTCCGAGCCGAAGCGGGCGAGGGCCGGGGTGCACATGTTGGTCTGCACGCCGATCGCCATGGCGACGCCGCCGCAATTGATATAGCCGAGCGCTTCGGAGGCGACGGCTTCATAGGAATAGTCGAGCCCGCTGCCGCCGAACGCTTCGGGCTTGCTGATGCCGAGAAAGCCGAGGTTACCCATCTTCTTGAAAAGCTCATGGGCGGGGAACTGTTCCGCTTCCTCCCATTCGTCAACATAAGGGTTGATTTCCGCCTCGATGAATTTCTTCAGGCTGTCCGAAAGTTCGCGATGTTCCTGGGTCAGTATCATTGTTTTTCGCCTTATCCCGGTTCTTGTTATTATCCGGCAAACCGCATTTTGCGGGATTGTCTTTTGATGGTCCTTACACTAACATGCATGAATGAATGTTACAAATCAATATTCGTATTCGCGCAACAAAAGCGCTCACGCGGCGGGACGGGAGGCGGGCCGGCGCGGCGCGCGCGCGGCGCATTTCCGGCGCAAGGTGGGTCCGTGCTGGTAAATCCGGGGCGGAATGAGCGGCGGCGGCGGCGGCAGGAGGAGCGGCGGCTCGAAACCCGCCAGCGGCTCGTCGATGCGACCATCACGCTGCTGAACGAGCGCGGCGCGGCGCAGCTCACCATGGAGGAGGTCGCGCGCGAGGCGGGGCTGACCCGCGGCGCCATCCAGTATCATTTTGACAGCCCGAAATCGCTTCTCGTTGCCTGCGTCGATGAGATCGCCCGCCGCCTCAGCCGCTATCTCGATGCCGAAGAGCTGACCCGCCTGCCGCTCGATGAGCGGATCGATCGGGTGATCGATGAATACTGGGCCGGCTTTCGCGGCGCGAATTATACGGCCTTTATCGAAATTGCGGTGCGCGGGCGACAGGATAGCGAGTTTGAAGAGGCGATACAGGCGGCGCTCAAACCACTCGAGCAAGAAAGAGATATTGTCTGGCAGAAAGTTTTTGCCGATAGTAGGCGGAACAGGGAGGAAATAAAATCCTGGCGTCAGACGCTGCTGATCACGCTGCGCGGCCTGGCGCTGACAAATATGATATCGGGGGACAGCGATAAAGTTTCGGTGCAAATCGATCAATTCAAAGCTATGTTCAAAAAATACCTCACCGAATGAGCCGGGCGGGGGAAATGCAGCACAAGAAAGAAGAAAAAATGCATACAATTCCACAATGCGAATGTCTCAAACTTGAAGTCAAAGGGCCGCGTCTCAACCTGACGTTCAACCGTCCCGATCAGCGCAACGCCATCAACACCCAGATGGGTTCGGAATTTGCCGCCGTTCTCGACTGGCTCGAAAAGACACCGGAAATCCGCCTCGTGGTGCTGCGCGGCGCCGGCGGGCATTTCTGCGCCGGCGGCGACATCAAGGAGCGGCGCGGCATGGCCGAAGAGGTGGTGACGCCCGATCACGATCCGATCATGGAGCGCAACCGCAAGGCCGGTCTCGCCTTCATGAAATTCGAACGGCTGCCGCAGACGACGATAGCGGTCGTTGAGGGCTCGGCCTTTGGCGGCGGCATGGGCTATGCCTGCATGGCCGATATCACCATTGTCGCCGAGGGCGCGCGCATGGGGATGCCCGAGACGACGCTCGGCGTTGCCCCGGCGCAGATCGCGCCCTTTGTCGTGAAGCGCATCGGCCTCACCCGCGCCCGCCAGCTCGCCCTGACCGGCGAGCGCTTCGATGGCCGCAAGGCCTATGAATATGGGATCGCGCAGTATCTTGCGCCCGACAGCGAGATCGACGCAACGCTTGAGAAGGTCGTCGACAAGGTGCTGCAGTGCGGCCCGCTCGCCAACGCTGCGACGAAGGAGATTATGCTGACGGTCGGCACGCTGCCCGAAGAGGAGATGGTCGCCTTCTCGGCGCGCAAATTCTCCGAGCTCAACCGCGGCCCGGAAGGCAAGGAAGGCCAGTCGGCCTTCGCCGAGAAACGCAAGCCCGCCTGGCAGGTCGAGGCCGAGAAAGCGAAAGGATGATCCAATGAGCAGTGCAAAGACAATCCGTATCGGCGGCGCTTCGGGTTACTGGGGCGATTCCCAGGACGCGCCGCGCCAGCTCGTGATGAAGGGCAATGTCGATTATCTCGTCTTCGATTATCTTGCCGAAGTGACCATGTCGATCCTCGTGCGGGCGAAGCAGAAATCGCCCGAGCTTGGCTATGCCCGCGATTTCGTTGATCTCGCCATGAAGCCGCTGCTGCATGAGATCAAGGCGCGCGGCATCAAGGTCGTGGCCAACGCCGGCGGCGTCAATGTCGAGGCCTGCGCGGCGGCGCTTGCCAAAGTCGCGGCGGAAGCGGGCGTCGATCTCAAGATCGGCACCGTCGATGGCGACAACCTCTCCGACGACCTGAAGGCGCTCCGCGGCGAAGGGATTTCGGAAATGTTTTCCGGCAAGCCGATGCCTGATGGGATGATCAGCGCCAACGCCTATCTCGGCGCCTTCCCGATTGCCGCCGCGCTCGATAACGGCGCGGATGTGGTGATTACCGGCCGCTGCGTCGACAGCGCGGTCACTTTGGGCCCGCTGATTCATGAATTCGGCTGGACGGTGGATGATTATGACCGGCTCGCGGCGGGCTCGCTCGCGGGGCATATCCTCGAATGCGGCGCGCAGGCGACCGGTGGCAACTTCACCGACTGGCGCGATACCGTCGATGGCTGGGACGACATGGGCTACCCGATCGCGGTCTGCCGCGCTGACGGCACCTTTGCCATTACCAAGCCCGAAGGCACCGGCGGCATCGTCTCGCGCCTGTCGGTGGGCGAGCAGATCCTCTATGAGATCGGCGATCCGACGGCCTATATCATGCCGGACGTGATCTGCGATTTCTCGGGCGTGACACTGACCGAGACGAAGAAGGACTGGCTGGAGATCGCCAACGCCAAAGGCCGCGCGCCGACCTCGACCTACAAAGTCTCCGGCACCTACAAAGACGGCTTCCGCGCGACCGCAACGACGGTGATTACCGGCTTTGACGTGGTGGAGAAGGGGCGCGCCTATGCGGAGGCCCTGCTGAAGCGCACGCGCCGGCTGTTCCTGGAGCGTAACCTCGGCGACTACCGCGAGACGGCGATCCATCTGATCGGCGCGGAAACGCTTTGGGGCTCGAACGCGCAGCCGAGCGCGGCGCAGACCCGCGAGATCATCACCCGCATCGATGTCCGCCATGATGAGAAGGAGGCGCTCGAACTCTTCTCCAAGGAGACAACGGGCGTCGGCCTTTCGATGACGACCGGGCGCTGCTCGGGAGGCGCCTCGGGGCGGCCGAAGGTGACGCCAGTGGTCGCGCAGTTCGCCTTCCAGATTGACAAGGCGCGGATCGAGCCGAAGGTGTATATCAACAATAAACCGGTTAATGTGGATATACCAAAACCTGCGCAATATTCCCCCGTTCCGAAAATGCAGCATGCGCCGACGGAGCCTCAGGAGACGCCGGCGGGCGAGCTGGTGGAAGTGCCGCTGATCAAACTTGCCGCGGCGCGAAGCGGCGATAAGGGCAATAACGCCAATATCGGCGTCATCGCCCGCAAGGCGGAATATCTGCCCTGGATCAAGGCAAGCGCGACCGAGGCGGCCGTTGCCGACTATTTTGGCCATGTGCTGAAGGGGACGGTTTACCGCTTCGATCTGCCGGGGATGGATGCCGTCAACTTCCTGCTGACCGACACGCTCGGCGGCGGCGGCACCTCGACGCTGCATCTTGATAACCTCGCGAAAACCTATGCGCAGCAGCTGCTGGCGCTGCCGATCCGCGTGCCGAAGGAGGTCGCCGAAAGCCTCAACTAACGAAAGCGGTCTGACAGGGAGGTAACAAGGGAGAAAATGACCCATCCACTCGAGCCGATGCTGCGGCCGCAGTCCGTTGCGATCATTGGTGCATCGAACACACCGTCACGGATCGGGGGACGACCGATCCATGCCATGCAGGTCGGCGGGTTCAGGGGCGACATTTATCCGGTCAACCCGAACCATGAGGTCATCCAGGGCCTCCCGGCCTATGCCTCCATCCACGAGGTTCCGCAAGGGATCGACTGCGCGATTATCGCGGTCGCCGCAAAGCTTGCCGTGCAGGCGATGCGCGACTGCGCCGATCGCGGGGTCAGAAGCGCGATCATGTTTACCTCCGGCTTTGCCGAGCAGGGCGACGAGGGCGCGCGGGCGCAAGCGGAGATTGCCGGCATCGCCCGCGAGTGCGGCATGCGCATCCTCGGCCCCAACTGCCTTGGCGCTCTCAATATCGAGGCGGGCTGGTACGGCACCTTCAGCAACGCCCCCTCGGTTCTGAAGCTGCCGCCCGGCCCGATCGGGATCGTCAGCCAGAGCGGCGCCTATGGCGGGCATGTGTTCACGGTCTCGCAAGCGCGCGGCCTCGGCTCCAACTACTGGGTGACGACGGGGAACGAATCGGATGTCGATGTCGCCGAGGTCATCGGCTACTACGCGCAGAACCCGGAAGTGAAGGTCATCCTCGCCTATGCGGAAGGGATGAAGAATGCCGATCGCATCTGCGAGGCGCTGGAGATGGCGCGCGATGCGGAAAAGCCGGTTGTCTTCATGAAAGTCGGCAAGACGGCGGCTGGTGCGGCGGCCGCGGCATCGCACACCGCCTCCCTCGCCGGGGCGGATGCGGTCTATGATGCGCTGTTCCGCCAGTATGGCGTTTACCGCGCCGAAACCACCGAGGAATTCATCGACATCGGCTATGCCTGCCAGTTCGGGCAGTATCCGAAAGGACGCAAGATCAGCTTGCAGACCGTCTCCGGCGGCGTCGGCGTGCAGATGGCGGATGCGGCTGTCAAATACGGCCTTGAGGTCACGCCGCTCCCCAAAGAGACGCAGCGCAAGCTGAAGGAGATCATTCCCTTCGCCGGCGTCGGCAACCCGGTCGATTTCACCGCCCAGGCGCTCAACCAGCCCTCGCTGATGAAAGCGAATGTCGAGCTGACCATCGACGAGGCCGATTTCGACAGCCATATCGTCTATCTGTCGAGCGTCGCATCCTCGCCCTTCACGCGTGATGTGTGTATCGAGCTTTTCAGCGCGCTGCGGGAAAAATATCCCGACGAGGTGATGCTGATGAGCATCATTGCGCCGCGCGAGGTGGAGAGCATTTACGAGCAGATGAACCTGCCCTGCTTCGAGGATCCCTCGCTCGCCGTGCGGGCGATGGCGGCGCTGGTGCATTTCAGCGAGGTGTTCGCGCGCGGCCGCCCGCAATCTCCGCCGGCGCTCCCCGACGGGACGAAGCCTGCCCCGGCCGAGGCAGTCGCGGAGCATGAGGCGAAGGCGATCCTCGCAAGTAATGGCATCCCCGTCACGCGCGAGCGTCTTGCGTGTTCCGCAGAAGAGGCGGTCGCCGCCTGGCGCGAGATGGGCGGTCCGGTGGTTCTCAAGATCGCCTCCCCCGATATCGCGCACAAGACGGAGATCGGCGGGGTTCTGCTGAACGTGAGTGGCGAAGATGCGGTTGCCGACGGCTTTGCACTGCTGATGCAGCGGGCGAGGGAGGCGGCGCCCGGCGCGCGGATCGATGGCGTGATCGTCGCCGAGATGGTAAAGGGCGGCGTGGAGACGGTGATAGGCGTTGTCTGCGATCCCGTCTTCGGCCCGGCGGTGATGTTCGGCCTTGGCGGCGTTTTCGTCGAGGTGCTGAAAGATGTGACATTCCGTCTTGCGCCCTTCGGCGTGGACGAGGCCCATCGGATGATTGATGAGATTGCGGGCCGGGCGATGCTGGACGGGGTGCGCGGCGCGCCGCCTGCGGATATCGCGGCGCTGGCCGAGGCGCTCTCGAAACTATCGGTTTTTGCGGCGGAAAATGCGGACAGGATCGAAACGATTGACGTTAATCCGTTCATCGTCCTGCCCGAGGGGGCCGTTGCGGTTGATGCACTGATTGTGCCGAAAGGAAAAAAATAATGCGAGCGTTTGAAGGTATAAAGGTTCTGGATTTCACGCAGGTTCTGGCGGGGCCGGTGGCCACGCAGATGTTCTCGCTTCTCGGCGCGAATGTGGTGAAAATCGAGGCGCCGGGGAAGGGCGATCAGCTCCGCAGCACGCTCTCGGATCCGGAAATGATCGCCAAGCGGCTCTCGCCCGCCTTTCTCACCGTCAATCTCAACAAGCGCAGCCTCGCCATTGACCTCAAGTCGGAGGAGGGACGGGAGATCGTCTATCGTCTGCTGGAAGATGCGGATGTGGTGGTCGAGAATTTCAGCCCCGGCGTCGCCAAGCGGCTCGGCGTCGATTACGAGGCGCTGAAGGCGCGCAAGTCCGACATCGTCTACTGCTCGATCAGCGGTTACGGGCAGAAGGGACCGCGCAGCAACGACAAGGCCTATGATTCCGCCATTCAGGCCGCGGCCGGTATTTTCATGCTGAACGGCCATGAGGAGACCGGGCCGACCCGCATCGGCATCATGGCGATTGACATGTTTACCGGCATCAACGCGGCGTTCGCCATTTCCTCCGCGCTGTTCCGCCGCGAACGGACGGGCGCGGGGCAGTATCTCGATGTCGCCATGTATGACAGCGCCCTGATGCTGGCCGGGCCGCAGATGTCCGATTTCATGGTGCGCGGCAACGTCCCGCCGCTGATCGGCAACCAGTCGCCGACGCGCCAGCCGACCTCGGGGGTTTATGATACCAAGGACGGCAAGAAGATCCTGCTCGCCGTGCTGACGTCGGAGCATAACGATATCGTGTTCCGCGCCATCGGCCTTGGCCATCTTCTGGAGGATCCGCGATTCGCGACGCCCGATGCGCGCCGCGACAATCTGAAGGAGGGGATCGAACTGGTCGGCGCGACGATGAAGCAGAAGACGCTGGCCGAATGGCTGGAGCTGATGGGCAAGATCGGCATCGCCGCGCAGTCGGTCCGCACCCTCGCCGAGGCGACGTCGGACGACCAGCTTGAGCACCGCGGCATCATCGTCGAGGCGGAGGGGATCGCGGGCTTTGACGACGCCATGCGCCTTGTCGGTATTCCCTTCATCGCCAATGAGGACAGCCCGATCAACCGCGCCCACCCGCCGGCCGAGATCGGTGAGCATACCGGGGAGGTGCTGAAGGAACTTGGTTTCGGCGATGACGAGATCGGGAGAATCCTCGCACTGAACAAGGCCTGAGCGGGGGCGAAAGGCGGGCCCGGCGCGGGCCCGGCGCGCCACGGCGTCAATGTCTTCTTGTGTTTGGCGGGCATTGAATTTATGTTCCGGCGAGCTTCTTGCGTAATCGGGCCGGGTGACTGTGACTGACGACTATGACAACAGGGGCCGCGTGCCGGCCTTCAACGTTCCGCCCGCCACCCTTTACCTGGTTGTCGCCATCCTTGGCCTGCACATCCTGCTCAGCGTCACGACGGATGCGACGCTGAACTGGGCCTATGGCTATTTCGCCTTCCGCCCCGCCATCGTCGCGGCGATACTGGATGCGCCCTCGGTGGAGGGGGCGCTGCATATCCTGCTGACGCTCTGCAGCCATCTCTTTTTGCATCATGACTGGACGCATATGGCGCTCAATGCGGGCATGCTGCTCGCGTTCGGATCGCTCAGCGAGCGGCGCTTCGGGGCGCTCCGTTTCCTGATCCTCTATTTCCTTGCCGGATGGGCGGGGGCATGGATCGAATATCTGATCGCGCCGCCGTTTGAAAATGTCATCCTCTACGGCGCCTCGGCGGCGGTTTTTGGCGCGATGGGCGCGGCGATGATCGTGCTCGCGCCGCGCTACGGCGTGCGCGGCGTCGTCATCATGATTGCCGTGCTGCTCGGTCTCAACATCGTCATCGGCGCAACGCCGCTTGGTGCGCTCTTCGCGGGCGCCGGCGCGGAGATTGCCTGGGTCGCGCATATGGCGGGCTTTGCGGTGGGCGTGATCGTCGCGCTCCTCTATCTCCTGCTGGAGCGGCCGCGCCGCGCATAAAAAAGCACCTGGCTGCGGGGGAGCGAGAACCAGGTGCTTTACAAAAAGATGCGCGTTGCATCTTTTATGTCAGATATATTCTAGCGGCGGCGCCAGATCGGAAACTCTTCATCCGTGGCCGGCTGATAGGTCACCGACATGACATGGAAGGCATGCAGCGACTTCTCCAGATCCTGATCCTCGCGCAGCTTGAAGCCGTTGATGCCGCAGCGCTGCATATAGTAGAGCTGGTCATAGAGGACATCGCCGGTGGCGCGGATTTCGCCTTTGTAGCCGTAGCGCTCGCGCAGCAGCCGCGCCTGCGTAAAGGCGCGTCCATCCGCCATCTTCGGAAATTCCAGCACGATCAGGTCGAGCCGGTCGAGATCCTCGGCAAGGAGCGCGAGATCGTCCGTGTTGCGAAGCGCAACGCCAAGGCGGCTGTTGCGCGTCAGCAGCACGTCGCGGACCTTCACCCACTCCTCAAGCGGCACGTAAATATCGCCCGACGGCAGCGAGGCTTCGTCCTCGAGCCCGGTGAACGGCGTCCACTCGTCGGTTTCGATCCGCTGGTCCCTGATATATCTATCCATAGAGCCGTTCCTTGAACGGGTCGGCGCCGATGCGCCGATAGGTGGTGAGGAAAGTTTCTTCCGAATCTTCCCGATTTTCAAGATATACCGACAGGACCTGCCCCACGGCATCGACGATCTGTTCCGAATCGAACGCCGGGCCGATGATCTTGCCGATTGAGGCATCCTCGCGCGCGCTGCCGCCGAGCGTCATCTGATAGACCTCGGTGCCCTTCTTGTTGACGCCGAGAATGCCGATGTTGGCGACATGGTGATGCCCGCAGGCGTTGATGCAGCCCGAAATATTGATGCTGAGATCGCCGAGATCGTTGATGAAGTCGTAATCATCAAAGCGGTCGGTGATCGCTTTCGCGATCGGGATGGACCGCGCGGTCGCGAGCGAGCAGTAATCGAGCCCCGGGCAGGAAATAATATCCGTCAGGTGATTATAGTTCGGTGTCGCGAGATCGAGCTCCACCAGCTCCCGCCAGAGCGCCGGAAGATCGCGAAGGCGCACGTCGCTGAGGACGAGATTCTGCCTGTGCGTCGTGCGCAGATGGCCAAGGCTGTATTTGTCGGCGAGATCGGCGACGGCGTCCATCTGGTCGGCGGTCACGTCTCCCGGCGGCTGATGCGCGGATTTGAGCGAGAGATAGACGATGCGGTAGCCCGGCTGCTTGTGCAACTCGACATTCTTGCTGACCCAGCGGGCAAACTCCCAGTCTTTCAGCATCAGCTGCTCGAAAGCCGGATCGAAATCGGGCAGGGTTTCATAGTCGGGATCGTTGAAAAAGCCCTTGATCCACGCAAAATCCTCATCGCGCAGCATCAGCCCGGTCGCCTTGATCTTCGCCCATTCTGCTTCGACCAGCTCACGGAATTTCTCCTCGCCAATCTCATGCACAAGGATCTTGATCCGCGCCTTGTGGATATTGTCGCGCCGGCCAAGCTGGTTGTAGACGCGCAGGATCGCCTCGAGATAGGTCAGCATATGCGCCTTCGGCACGAAGGGGCGAATCAGCTTGGCGATCATCGGCGTGCGGCCTAGGCCGCCGCCAACATGAACCTCGAACCCGGTCTCGCCGGCGTCATTCTTCACGAGGCGCAGGCCAATGTCGTGGATGGCGACGGCGGCGCGGTCCTGTTGGGCGCCGCTGACGGCGATCTTGAACTTGCGCGGCAGG
>JRYH01000562.1_pt1 | contig 45470 bp, 37 predicted proteins | sample 235351 | NCBI WGS metagenome assembly JRYH01 (sample SAMN03074221, study PRJNA261480) | activated sludge metagenome | biome: Wastewater Treatment Plant; feature: Wastewater; material: Activated sludge; isolation source: activated biomass of a wastewater treatment plant treating wastewater... ...
TCGACGATCTGATCGTCGGCGCCTCCGGGCGCCGACCCCAACGGCGACCGTTCCGGGCGCAGCTATGTGGTGTTCGGCCGAAGCACGGGCTTTCCCGCGACCTTGCAACTTGCGGCGCTCGATGGCACGAACGGCTTCAAGCTCGACGGCGAGGCGGCGTCAGATCATTCCGGCTTTTCGGTCGCGGCCGNNCGATCTGATTGTCGGCGCTTATGGCGCCGACCCGAACGGCGATTTTTCCGGGCGCAGCTATGTGGTGTTCGGTTCCAGCGTGCTGTTCACCGATGGCTTTGAGTCGCCGTAGATTGCAGATCGATCAGACGGCTCAACCGCCCGCGAAACGCACCATAAAAGCAATCAAGGCTGGCGCACCGTGGCCAAGCTGCACCAGAGGGCAACCACCGGCATCCGGATCAAGAAGATCCACCAGACGTTGCGGTTACGCTTTGGCTATCCCGGCAGTTACGCCCCGGTGTGGCGCTTCGTCCAGGGGGCACTGCGCCGTGCGCCGGGGCTATGACATCATCTTCACCAGCCAGTCCCAGCTCGGCTGCCAGATCCACGCCGACCGCGCCAACGGCAGCATCGAGCGCCAGCTTCTCGATTGGCTGTCCTCGATTGGCTCTTGACTCTGGAGTCTACTTCAAGGTTCGTACTGGTTTGATCTTGACGGTTTGATCGTGTCCTGGATCGGCGCATGTACCGCTTAGGAGAGGGGAGGCGGATTTTCGGCGGTTGTCCAGGCTCTCCTCGTCCACGCTCTCCTCCCTTCCCTTTGGTGAGAAAATAACGGAAAATCGAGCCATGAGGCAGACTGAAAGAGATCCTTTATGACACAACTGGCCATAGAATTGCCCGAAGCCATTTTTTCCGCCTTGCGCCTTTCGCCGGCTGACTTCGCCAAGGAAATGCGTATCGCCGCCGCTGTGCAGTGGTATGCGGAGCAGCGCATCTCTCAGGGCAAAGCCGCAGAGATTGCGGGTTTAAGCCGCGCCGCATTCATCGAAGAGTTGCGTCGCCGGAGGGTACCCGCCATCCAACTGTCTGCCGACGAACTGGAGGCGGAGCTTGCCGGCAACTGAGGCAGCCTGGGTCGTTAATGCCTCGCCACTGATCCAGCTAGTGCACTCCGTCACTAATATTGTGACATTCAGCGGCTCGGAAAGGGGTTAGACGCAAGGCATGGCTCGTAGGGAAGGGTGATTCCCTTGCCAAGAGCCATAACGCCGCGGATGACCCCTTTCCGGGCCGCCCGGAGGGAGCGCGCCGGCGCCGCCAGTGCTGCGTTGCGACCCTTGTAAAGGGTGGAGGCCATTCACTGCGGGGCGCACCTTCCACTGGCGGCGCGGGCGCGCTCTGAACGTGACAATATTAGTGACGGAGTGCACTTGGCAAGCTGGATCGTCTCGACCTGCTTGAAGGCTTGGCGTTGCGGATCATCGTACCACGAGCAGTCATGGACGAAGTGGCGGCCGGCATACCGGCAGAATTGGACGCGGGTATACTCAACTGGGTTCAACCTCGCCTGGCACCGAACTTACCAGTCCCATCCTCGATGCTTGGATGGGACCTGGGCGCGGGTGAAACCCAAGTCCTTGCCCATTGTCTGGCCAATGGACATCGCGCAGTGCTGGACGATGCGGAAGCGCGTGCAACGGCGAAGGTCCATGGCGTACCTTTGATCGGCACTCTCGGCGTTATTCTGCGTGCACGCCAAGCCGGTCTGATTCAAGAAGCCCGACCGCTTGTGGAACGGTTGATCGCGGAAGGTTCCTGGCTGGCCCCCGATCTAGTCCGGCAGGCCCTGCAGCGCTTGGGTGAGTAATTCCTTCACTGAAAACCGAGATGCGCGAACGCTCGCGGCTGGCCCCGGAAGAAGGGGGTAGTGAGTGGCCGATGGCGTCATGTGCTGTTTCAGGAACTGGACCAGCGGTGCCGGGCGAAGGCGGCACCGGTGGCGAACAGCGCCAGTATGAGCCACCACAGGCTGCGGCGGTCGAAGACCGGGACCGGCACGGCTTGGACGCCGGCCAGCGTCGGGCCGGCGGGATCGACGATTTCGCCGTTGGCGCTGCCGTCGCCGTCGCCGGGGCCGCCGTCGGTGAGGGTATAGGTGACGGTGTCTCCGGCGATGACGGCCGGGAATTCGAACCACTGGTCGGGACCGCCGTTGCCGGGGTTGCCGAATTTCCACAGTCGGCTGTTCTCACCCAGCGCCTGCGGCAACATCAATTCAAAGGTAACGCTGCCGCCGACGTTGCAGCCGCTGATCTGCAACTGCACCAGACCGTGCGGGAAGATCAGACCGGCCGGCGGCGGCACGGCCACGCTGCTCACGTTGACGAAGCCGGTGGCCACCGGATCGAAGGTGCACAGCGGGCCGCCACCGGTGAAGCTGATGGCAGCGGCACCGCTGCCGGTGGCGGTGGGTCCGCTGATCAGCGTCACGGCGGTTTCATCGTCGAGATTGGTCACGGCGACGTCGCTCAGGACCAGACCCTGCCAGAAAGGGTCGTTGCTGGCGGCCGGGCCGACCTGGATGGTGTAGGGCTGATCACCGTCGAGTACGGCGTCATCCACACCGGTGACAGTGACGGGCTGGGGCACGCTCCAGTTGCCGCTGTCGAAGCTGAGCATGGCCGTGCTGACATCGCCCTCGGCCGGATTGCCGCTGACCAGCGGAATATTCACTGTGGCGGTGGGCGCCGAGGTCAGCACCACGGTGAAGACCGCAGTGCCGCCGCCCTCGGTGGTGACCAGGCCGCTGGTCGGCGTGACGACGGCGCCGGGCGCGTCATCGTCGGTGATCGTCACTTGATGTGTGGACGATGCGCCGATGGCCGCACCCAGTACGTCGCTCACAGTCAGCACCACCGTCTCGCTGCCCTCCACCAGCGCATCTTGCAAGAGGGTCAGCGGTACGCTGCGGCTGGTGGTGCCGGCGAGTATGGTGATCACCTGATCGACAGCGGTGTAGTCGGTGCCCGCGGTGGCTGTGCCGCCGGTGCTCTGCACGCGCAACTGCACGTCGAAGATTGGAGCACGATCGAGGTTCAGCGCCAGGTTGAGCGTGCCCGCGCTCTCGGCCACGTTGCTGTTGGCCAGCGTGAAGCCGGCGGTCACTTCCGAGTTCAGATCAAGGCTGATCAGCAAGGGATCGTGGTCGGACGTGCGATAGGGATCGACGTTGTAGAAATTGGCCGGCTTGGGCAGGTTGACGCCGCCCGACCCCGGCAAGTCCTCTTCGTTGAAATCGAAGCCCACGTACTCGTCGGCGTTGATGTGCCAGGTCTGCGTGTCGCTCACTTGAGCCGCGATGCTGGCGTTGGCGATGGCGTGGTCGAGCGACCCGGCCAGCCCGAAGATAGTAAAACTGTATACCGCCGGGTTGCCGCCGTTGAACTGGATTTCGAGGTTGCTGAAGCCGGCCGCGGCCAATACCTGCAGGGGGTCTTCCTGGGCATAGGAGTTGAAATCGCCGACGAGCAGGAAGTCGGGGTCGCCCTGGCCGGTGGGATCGGTGGGCAGCCAGTCGACCATGGCCTGCATCGACAAAGTGCGCCACTGATTCCAGCAGGCCTGGCCGTCGCCGTTGTCGTCGTTGGCGCTGCCGTCGTTGGGGCAACTGCCCTTGGAACGCAGATGGTTGACGACCACATTGACCATGCCGTTGTTGGTGTCAGCGAAGGTCTGCGCCACGCTCGGCCGCTGGCGGCTGGTGTCGAAGCGCGGATCGACCGTCTCGTCGAGAACGGCGAAGGGCCCCACCGGCCGAGCGCGGTCGGTGCGGTAGATGAACGCCGGTTTGATCGCATCGGTGCCGAGGAAGCCGCTGGCAATGAATTGCCACACACTGCTGCCGGCGGCGCTGTTGAGCGAATTCACGATCCGTTGCAGCGTGCTGTCGTCGCTGTCGTTCTCCACCTCGATCAAGGCCACCACGTCGGCGTTTAGACCGATCAGGGCGGTGACCAGTTTGTCGGTCTGGCGCGTCAGTTCGCCGGCGGTGTTGGCGCCGCGGCAACTCAGCGCATTGGGGCCGCAGGTGTTGCCGGGCACGTCGAGCGTGGTGAAGAAGTTGAAGACGTTGAAACTGGCCAGGCGTAGATCGCTCGCCGGCGGCGCCGGCGGGCCGGGCCGTGGATTGGCCGCCTCGTCGAAGACCAGCGGTTGGGTCGGCTGGATGCGATAGTCGCCGAAAGCGAAATTGAGCGCCCCTTCCAGGTTGGTGAGGGTAAAGCCGTTGCGCACCGGATTTTGCGCGTCGAGCGGATTGGTATCGTCCGCGCCGACCACGAACGGCATCTGATTGGCGCCGTTGCGGGCATCGTCGACCACGACCTGGTTCAGCAGATTGGCTGCATCCTGAGCCTGCGCCGGCGCGCCCGGTGCGACGATCTGGGTGGGCGTGTACAGCCGGCCGTTCGAGGCCACGAACTCGCCGAAACGCACGATATCGAAGACGTCGCTGACGGTCAGCGCCTGGGCCATGCGCACCCACATACCCTCGAGCGCTTCCAGATCGTCGAGGGTGGCCACCGGCAGGGTCAGATCGGTGCGCGTCACCTCGCCGAGTACACCGCTGGCGCACACCGCCACCCCGTTGACACTGCTGATTTCGGTGTTTTCGTTGAATTCTTCCACCGTGCCGGCGACGCGCACCCGGTCGCCGGTCTGTACATCCACGCCGAAAGTGCTGTCGAAAATGAAGACGCCTTCCGAAGTGGCCGGATCGGCATCGACGTCGGCATCCTCTTCCTGCAGGAAGAAGCCGCTGAGCGCGCTCGCGCCCTGGAAGTCGGCCACCACCACGCCTTCGACCTGCACCGGGCTGCCGGCCAGCGGGCTGGTCGCTCCATTACCCTGCACCGCATGGATGGGAGTGGCCGCCGCACCGCACACCAGCACCGGAGGCGGCGGGGTGCAACCGGCAAAGTTGGCGCCGTTGATCAGTGTGCCCGGTGAGTACAAGGCGCCGGCCGAACCGGTGGCGACGCTGTGCTGCACATAATTCGTCCCGAGGATGTCGGGATCGAGGGTCAGCGACTGATTGTTGCCGCCCTCGGCGCCATAAACGACGCTGGCGCGATCGGTGGAACCGTCGTTGAGGGTCACGGTATCGCCGCCGTTGTTCAGGCCCAGGGTGCCGGTGCTGGCGGTTTGCGTCGTGGCGCCGCCGAAACCGCCGGTCGGCGTACCGCCACCGAAGACGGTCACGGCGCAGCGGTCAGCGATGACCGTGCCGGCGGGGAAAGTATGGCGCACGCCGACAACGTCGGCCAGCGTCCAGCCCGAGAGATCGAGCGGCGCGCCGGTGTTGTTGTAGATTTCGACGAATTCGTCGTTGCTGGTGTTGAGCACGCCGTCGCCATTGGCATCGCCGCCCGTGTTATCGGGATCGGCATGGATTTCGTTGATGACGATGGGCGGGGCGACGATGCAGCCGGGCAAATTGCCGCCGTCGATGCGCGTGCCGGGCGAGAACAGCGCGCCGCCGGAACCGGTGGCGATGCTGTGCTGCACGTAAGGCGGTATACCGGTGATATCGGGATCGAGGGTCAGCGACTGGTTGTTGCCGCCTTCGGCGCCGTAGGCGGCGATCGCGCGGTCGATCAGGCCGTCGTTGACGGTTATGCTGTCGCCGGTGTTGTTCAGGCCGAGCGCGCCGGAACTGGCCACCTGCACGGTGGCGCCGCCGAACACGCCGGTGGGCGTACCACCGGCAAATACCACCACCGCGCACTGCTCGGCGATGACCGTGCCGGCGGGGAAAGTATGGCGCACGCTGACGCCGTCGGACAGGGTCCAACCCGACATATCCAGCGGGGCGCCGGTGTTGTTGACGATCTCGACGAATTCGTCGTTGGTGGTGTTGACCGTCCCGTCGCCGTTGGCATCGCCGCCCGTGGCATCAGGATCGGCGTTGATTTCGTTGATGATCACGCCCGCTGCCGGTGGCGCGTTGCACACGGTCATCGCACCCGGCGTGGCCGGACCCTGACACCAGGTGTTGGTGAAGTCCTCTGACGTTTCGTCATGGCCATTGGCGCCATTGCCGCCGGTGCTGATCTCGCTGCCCTCGAACAGGTCTTCGCGCTGGAAGCTGTCGCCGACGGCATGCGCCGCCGGCGCGACGATATCCTGGTTGGCGATGGGCGTGTCGTTCAGATAGGTGGAAGCGAGACCGTCGGCGTCGGGGCCGTCGACGGCGACGCCGGACTTGTCCACCGCCTCGGCCTTGTCGCCCCACACGGCGTAGTCCAGATCGGTCAGCAGATCGCCAACGCCATCCCAGGTGTAGAGGATAGCCACCTCGCCGTCGTTGCTCAGCGCGCCCTGGGCGTTGATCGAGCCGGGCAGCGCCTCGCGCATGTCGGGCACGGCATCAGCCGCCATACCATCTTCGAACAGTTCGTAGTCCGGGCTCTGGCCGTAAGTCGCGAAGAAGGCGTCCGAACCGGTGAGCGCCACGGTCTGATATTGACCGGGGGCAATGCTGGCGCCGTCCGGGAAGCGGGCATGGAAATCGCCGAAGCCGCCGCCGCCGGCGAGCGTCAGGTTGCCGGTGACGATGTTGTAGTAGAAGGTGCCGCCGCCGGCGAAGGTGGCGTCGGTCAGGTACACGTCACTCAGATCGACGGGCGCGGCGTTGGGGTTGAAGATTTCGAGGTATTCGCCGCCGGTGGGTGTGACCACGATCTCGCTGAGCAGCAGTTCCGGCTGCAGCGCGGCGACAAAAGTCTGGCCGGCATTGCAGGCGCCGGGCGAGGCCGTCGCCGGACCGCTCCAGATGAAGTCCTCGGCCACGTTGCCGGTGCCGGTCCGTTGCAGCGACATGCCGATCGCGTCGGAGCCGGGCTCGAACACGCCGAGATCGGTGCTGGTCAGGCCATCGGCCGGACCGCCGACAGCGACGAACACGCCTTCGTAGCTCAGAAACTGCACCACGCCACTCAGATCGTCGACCAGGGCCAGGCCATCGGGCACGCCGTTCTGGATGTTGGCGCGAGGAAACCACAGGGTGCCGAAGCCGCCGCACTGATCGGGGATCGTGCCGCTCAAGGCGATGGTGTCGTACGCCGTGCCGCCATTGCCGTTGTACAACACGACACTCCAACCGGCCAGATCGGTACCCGCCGGACCGGCGATCTCAACCCCCTCGCCCGTGTCGGCCCCGGTGTTGTCGTAATGCAGTTCGTTGACGAAAACCGGTGTTGGTGCGGCGGCCGTGATCTGCGCCAAGGCGCACAGGCCAGCCCACAGAGCCGCCTGCGCGCCGCGCTGTGCAATGTTCATGCGATACCCCAATCAGGTTTAACAGGTTGTTGAAAAAACGCCATCCTGGCGTTTTTCAACAGCCTGCTAATGGTTCTCGGAAGACGGAATGCTGCCACCTCGACTTGACAGCCAGGTGACAGCGGCCCCCTGCCCCCACGTCGGCAAGCCTCCCGGGAGGCGGCCTCCCAGACGCTGATTCAGTTATTACGGATCGTCGCCAGATTGATCCGCGCAATGCCGGCGATTTTGGCGGCGTCGAGCACCATCACGACGGCGTTGACCTCGGCGTCCGGGTCGGCGGCGATGATCAGCGGCGATTCGGGCTTGGCGGCGCGCTCGCGTTCGAGATTGGCGCGGATCGCGTCGGGGTTGACCGTCCGGTCACCGACCTTGATCTCGCTGTTGCTGCTGATTTTGACGACGATCGGGCCTTTTTCTTCTTTCGGCGGCGGCGCTTCGGCCTGCGTCGGGCGGGCGATATCGAGGCCGCGCTCTTTGACGAACGAGGTGGTCACAATGAAGAAAATCAACATGATAAAGACGATATCGAGCATCGGGGTGATGTTGATTTCGGCTTCGTCGGTCGGTCGGCGATGGCGTTTCATGGGGCGATTCCGTCGTTCATCGAGATAAAAAAGGGCCGGATCGGTCGGCCCGTCTTTGTTGCAGTTTACTCCACCGTCACCGATTTGGCCAGATTGCGCGGCTGATCGACGTCGGTGCCCTTATGGACGGCGACATGATAGGCCAAAAGCTGCAAGGGCACGGTCATGATCACCGGCGACAGCCAGGGGTCGGGGGCCGCCACTTCGAGCCAACTGGCGAGGTCGCCGCGCGGCCGTTTCAGGCCGCCGGCGGCGAAGACGTACAGACGGCCGCCGCGGGCCCGGATTTCGGCCAGGTTCGATTCCAGCTTGTCGGCCAGATGGCCGCGCGGCGCGACCGCGACGATCGGCATTTCGTGATCGACCAGGGCCAGTGGCCCGTGCTTGAGTTCGCCGGCCGGAAAGGCCTCGGCATGGATATAGGAGATTTCCTTGAGCTTGAGCGCCCCTTCGAGGGCGATCGGGTAGTGGCTGCCGCGGCCGATGTACAGCGCGCTGCGGCATTCTTCGAGGTCGCGGGCGACTTCGGCGATCGCGTCGTTGAGTTCCAGGGCGCGGCGCAGTTGCTCGGGGAGCAGGGCCAGCGCCTTGAGGTGATCTTGCACTTCCGGGTCGTCGCCGTGGTGGTGGCGGGCCAGTTCCTGGACGAGCAGCAACAGCGCCGTGAGTTGGGTCGTGAACGCCTTGGTCGAAGCGACGCCGATTTCCGGCCCGGCGCGGGTCATCAGGACCAGGTCGGCTTCGCGCACGACGCTGCTTTCCGGGACGTTGCAGATCGCCAGCCGCGCCAGATAGCCGGCGTCCTTGGCATGGCGCAGCGCGGCGAGGGTATCAGCCGTTTCGCCCGATTGCGAAATCACGACAAACAACGTGTCGGGCGGGACGACGGCGTTGCGGTAACGGTATTCGCTGGCCACTTCGACGGTGCACGGCAGGCGCGCCAGGCGCTCGATCCGGTAACGGGCGACGAGCCCGGCGTGATAACTCGTCCCACAGGCCACCAGGTGCAGGTGGCGGACCCTCGACAGCAGCGCCGACGAACCGGCGCCGCACAAATCGGGCAGCAGCCGGCCTTTGTACAGCCGGCCTTCGAGCGATTCGCTGACCGCCGACGGTTGCTCGAAAATCTCTTTTTGCATGAAATGGCGGTAGCCGCCGCGGCTGATCGCATCCGGGCTGATCTCGCTTTCGTGCAGGCGGCGCTCGACGGCCGCACCGCTGCCGTCGTATATCCGAAACCCAGAGGGATCGAAATCGACGATATCGCCTTCCTCGAGAAACACGAAACGGTTGGTGACGGCGAGCAGCGGGTGTATGTCGGAAGCGAGGAAATGCTCGCCGAAGCCGACCCCCAGGACCAGTGGACTGCCGCGCCGGGCACCGACCACGCGGCCGGGTTCGCGCACGGTCAGCACCGCGATCGCATAGGCGCCGTGCAGCCGGCGCGTTGCCGCCTGCACGGCGGCGAGCAGATCGTGGCCTTGGTCGAGCAGGTGCTCGATCAGGTGCACCATCACTTCGGTGTCGGTGTCGGAGGTGAACGTAAAGCCGGCGGCTTCGAGTTCGCCGCGCAGCTCTTCGTGGTTCTCGATGATGCCGTTGTGTACGAGCGCGACGTTGTCGCGCGAGACGTGCGGGTGGGCGTTCGGCGTGGACGGGACACCATGGGTCGCCCAGCGGGTATGGGCGATGCCGCACTGCCCGGCGAGCGGCGTGGCGGCGAACAGCGCTTCCAGGTCGCGCACTTTGCCAGCGGTGCGCAGCCGGTGCAAACGGTCACCGGCGATCAGCGCCAGGCCGGCCGAGTCGTAACCCCGGTATTCCAGCGCTTTCAAGCCGTTCAATAAAATGCCGCTGACTTCGCGGGCGGCGCTCGCGGCGACAATGCCACACATCGGACTATCCTCCTTTCTTTTTTGTTTTTTTCTCGTGGCACGGCAGGTTGACCTGCCGGCCGCGTCCGAGGGCCAAGCTGGCGGCCGGCACGTCCTCGGTGATCACCGAGCCGGCGCCGACCAGACTATCGGCGCCGATCGTCAACGGCGCGACCAGCGCGCTGTTCGAGCCGATGAAAACCCCGGCGCCGATCGTCGTTGGGTGCTTGTCGCGGCCGTCGTAATTGCAGGTGATCGTGCCGGCGCCGATATTGACCTTTGCGCCGATTTCGGCGTCGCCGAGATAACTCAAGTGGTTGGCCTTGCTGTCTTTACCGAGCCGGGTCTTTTTGGTCTCGACGAAATTGCCGACCCGTGAACCGGCGGCGAGCACGGTGCCGGGACGGAGCCGGGCGAACGGCCCGATCCGGCATGGCCCTTCGCTGTGCACGCCATCGAGCACCGAATACGGCTCGACGACGGTACCGGCGGCGAGCGTGCTGTCGCGGACGATGACGCCGGCGCCGAGCGTCACTTCATCGCCGAGCCGGACGTCGCCTTCGAGGATCACGCCGGTGTCGATCGTCACGTCGCGCCCGGCCTCGAGCCGGCCGCGGATTTCGACGCGTTCGGGGTCGAGCAACGCAATCCCGGCGGCCAGTGCCGCGGCACGGCGGATCTGTTGCAGGCGCCGTTCGAGGCGAGCGAGTTCGGCGCGGTCGTTGGCGCCCAGGCAGTCGAGCGGCGCGCTCGACGCCAGCGCGATCACCTGCTTTCCTTCACCGGCGGCCAGGGCGATGCAATCGGTGAGCAGGTATTCGCCTTGCGCGTTGTCGGTCGTCAAGCGCGCCAACCAGCGGCGGACGTCACCGGCGGTCGCCGTCATCACTCCGGTATTGACTTCGCGGATCGCGCGGATCGTCGGATCGGCGTCGCGTTCCTCGACGATCGCCTCGAAGCGGCCATGCCCGTCGCGGACGATGCGCCCGTAACCGGCCGGTTCGTCCAGTTCGGCGCTCAGCACCGCCAGATCGGCGCCGGCGGCGAGCAGCGCTTCGAGATCGACGGCGGGCGTCAGCGGTGTGTCGCCGTAGAGCACCAGAACGCGCGCCGCCGCCGGCAGGCCGTCGAGGCCGCAACGCAGCGCATCACCGGTACCACGGGGTTTTGGCTGTTCGCACCAGATGAGATCGGCATCCGGCAAGGCGGCTTTGATGTCCGCCCCGCCAGCGCCGTGCACGATCCGGATCGACGCCGGGGCCAGCGTTTTGGCGCGCTCGATCACATACGCCAGAAGCGGCCGGCCGGCCAGTAGCTGCAACACCTTGGGGCGGTTCGAGCGCATGCGCTTGCCGGCCCCGGCGGCGAGGATCACGATGTGTATGCTGCTGGTCATTATTTGATCATTATCTCATAGCCCCGAGCGCCGGCTTGGGCTTGGGTATACTCGCAGGGTGATGTGCAGATAAGGGAGACGCGCGATGAACCGTATCAGTCTTTTGTTATTGGCTGCGTTATCGATTCTGTCGGCCGGCCCTTTGGCCGCCGCCGAAGTGGCCCGCCGCGAGGCGAACAACGGCCAGGTGATTCTCGAAGACGTGCCGGAGATCCCGGTGGCGCTGCGCGAGCAGCTCAAGCGCTACCAGAATGTGCGCAGTGCCAGCGTCGTCGATTGGACTTCCGACGGCCGGCGATTGTATGTCAATACCCGTTTCGCCGAGGTTAACCAGGTCCATCAGGTCGCGTCCCCCGGCGGCGCCCGCCGCCAATTGACGTGGTTCGACGAGCCGGTCGGCGAGGTGGTCCGGCAACCCGGCGGCGAACAGTTGGCCCTGACCCGCGATACCGGCGGCAGCGAATTTTCGCAGATTTTTGTCCTCGACTCGGAGACCGGGCAGAGCGTGATGGTCAGCGACGGTACCTCGCGCAACAGCCAGTTGGTGTGGTCCGAAGACGGGGCGCGCCTGGCCTTTCAGAGCACGCGCCGCGACGGGCGGGCCAACGATGTCTGGGTCATGCAGGCCGGCGACCCGGCCAGCGCCCGGCTCGCCGTCAAATCCGAAGACGGCACCTGGTGGGGGCCGGTGGCCTTCGACCGCAGCGGCGAGCGGCTGCTGATCCAGCAGTACATCAGCATCAACGATGCCCGGATTTACCTGTTGGATTTCGTTTCCGGCACACTGACTCCGCTGCTCCCGGCGGCCGAACCGCCGGCCAGCGAATTCGCCCAGGCGTTCCGTCATGACGCGAAGGGCCAGGCGGACGGAGTGTATTTCTTGACCGACCGCGGCGGCGAATTCAATCAATTGGCCTATCAAAGCCTTACCCCGGGCCAGGCATGGCAACCGCTGAGCGCCGATATCGACTGGTCGGTGACCGAATTCGCGCTCAGCCTGGACGGCCGGCACGGCGCGTTGGTCAGCAACGAGGACGGGCTGTCGCAGTTATACCTGTTCGATCCGGCGCGGGGTGTCCACCGGCGGGTCACAGGGATTCCGGCCGGAGTGATCGGCGGCCTGCGTTTTAATGCGGCCGGCGATCGCCTCGCCTTCACGCTGAACAACGCCCAAACCCCGAGCGATGCCTATGTCCTGGCGCTCGGTGCAGAGCCCTTGCAAGCCGGTGCGCTCGAACGCTGGACGGCGAGCGAGGTCGGTGGCCTGGACCCCGGCCGTTTCGTCTTGCCGGAATTGATCCACTACCCGACGTTCGATACCGTTGACGACCAGCCGCGGCAAATTCCGGCCTTCGTGTACCGCCCGCCCGGTCCCGGTCCGCATCCGGTGATCGTCAGCATCCACGGCGGACCGGAAGGCCAAGCGCGCCCGGTGTTCAGCAGCACCTACCAGCTCTGGTTGGCCGAACTCGGCGCCGCGGTGATCGTACCCAATGTCCGCGGCTCTTCCGGTTACGGCAAAACCTACGTCGCCCTCGACAACGGGGTCAAACGCGAAGATTCGGTGCGCGACATCGGCGCTCTGCTTGACTGGATCGCGACGCAACCCGACCTCGACGCCGGGCGCGTTGCGCTGTACGGCGGCAGTTACGGCGGTTATATGGTGCTCGCCGGTGCGGTGCACTACAGCGCCCGGTTGAAAGCCGCGGTCGATATCGTCGGTATCAGCCATTTCGTCACCTTTCTGGAAAACACCCAGGATTACCGCCGCGACCTCCGGCGTGTCGAATACGGCGACGAACGCGATCCCCAGATGCGCGCTCACCTCGAAAACATCAGCCCGCTCAGCCACGTCGAAAAAATCCGCATCCCGCTGTTCGTCGCCCAGGGTCACAACGACCCGCGCGTGCCGGTCAGCGAATCGGAACAACTGGTCGCCGCGCTGCGTGCCGGCGGCGTACCGGTGTGGTACATGAAGGCGATGAACGAAGGCCACGGCTTCCGCAAAAAAGAAAACCAGGATCGGTTCGGCGAGGTGACGATGCTGTTTTTCAAAACACACCTTTGATCGTCACCCTCCGCCGGCGGTGCCGGGGGTACTCCGGGGACGACCAGGTTCAACGATGCAGCGTCTTTTCGAGGCGGGTGCGCCAGAGGCAATAACGCGCCGCGAGGGCGGCATTCGGTGCGGGGTGGAAAACGGTCGCGGTGGTGGTGCGCCATGGTTCCCGCGGCTGCGCCAGCAGCCAGGCGAGACCGCGGCTGGTCGCTTCCAAGTCCGGGACCCGTTCGACCGGGCAGCCGGTCAGCGCGGCGAGGCGTTGGCACAGGCCATCCAGCCGGGACAGTCCGCCGCTCGCCCGGATCGTGCCGAACGGGCCGGCGGCCTGGGTCAAACGCTCACAGTTGACCGCCAGCATAAAGACGATGCTCTCGATCACGGCGACCGCTTCGCGGGCGAGCGCCTGTTCTCCATCGGCCGCGACGGACGCCCCGGCCGGGTCGTCGAAGCCGCTCGGGACAGCGGCGCGCCACCACGGTGAACCCAGACCCCCGATACCGTTCAGAAACAGCGGCGGTGCGGTGTTCGTCTCCAACCACGAATCGAGCCGCGGCAACCAGTCGGCGGCCGGCCGGCCGTGGCGTTCGGCCAGCCAGTCGAGCGCCGCTCCGGCGCCGTTGACGGTGCCTTCGAGAACGGTCAGGCGCTGCTCGCGGTCGGCAAAGACAACACTGGCTAAAAGACCTGTCGCGGCGGCGCCTTCGACACTGGCGAGGCGCTGCACGAACGCCCCGGTGCCGAGGTTGATATAAACCGTGTGCGGCTCGGGTGCGCCGCCGGCGTAAAGCGCCGCCGACTGATCGCCGGTCGCCACCGTGAACGGGATCGAACGGCCGGCGAACGGCAGTGTGCCGAACGGCTGGCGGCTCGGCACGAGGTCCGGCAGGATCGGGCGCGGGATTTGGCAAGCGGCGAGCAGCTCGGGCGACCAGTCGCCGCTGCGCACGTCCCACAACAGCGTGCGTGAAGCGTTCGCCGGATCGCAGACGAACAGCCGTTCGGCCAGCAGACGGTTGAGGATAAACGCGGCCAGCGGTCCGCCGCACAAGTCGCCGCGCCGCAACGCAGCGCGCACCGCCGGCAGGTGGTCGAGAGCCCAACGAAGTTTGCTTGCGCCGTAATGCGGCGACGGCACCAAGCCGGTCAAGGCGCGGATCCGGCCGGCCTCGAGCCCGAGACCGGTAAGCCAGGCTGCATGCCGCGTGTCCTGCCACGAAAAGACCGGTGACAGTGGCCGGCCGGTGCTCCGCTCCCACAGGACGACGCTCGAACGCTGGGTCGCCAGTCCCGCGGCCGCCGGCATCAGACGCGCTGCCTGCGCGACAACGGCAAGTTCATCGAGCGCCTTCAGCAGCGAGGCGAGCAGTTCTTCGGGATCGTGTTCGACCCAGCCGGGCCGCGGGTGGCTTGTGGCGAGCGGGGCTTCGGCCGCCGCCAGGCGGTCACCGGCCGGCGAATACAGCGCGACGCGGCTGGCGTGGCCGCCCTGATCGAGCGTCAGGACACAGCGGGGGGCCATCAGTCCGGCGTCAGCGGCAGCGTCCGGGTGTCGCCCCGCCGCTGGCGTTTTGGCAAGTGCGGCGCGAGACAGCGCACGAGCTTCTCGGCGCTGGCCCGATAGGTGGTCAACTTGCCGCCGATGATGCTGAACAGCCGGGGCGCGGCCGGCGGAAACGCCGCGAACAGCGTCTCGCGCGAGCGCCCGAACGGCCGGCCGGCGACCGCAGGCAGGACGCGAAGGCCGGCGAATTCGCCGCTCGGCCGGGCACCGGCGAGACGCGGGAAATAATGGCCGGCAACCGCGCACAAATAAGCGCATTCGGCGCGGCTTGGTCGGACTTCGGCCGGGTCGCCTCGGTAGGGGGCTTCCGTGGTGCCGACCAGGGTATCGGCGCCGTGCGGCAACGCAAAGACCGCCCGCCCGTCTGCGGGCGCTTCAAGGTAGTAAGCGCCTTCGGCCAAGCGGCCGGGCAAGGCGATGTGAGTGCCACGAACGAGTTCGACGGCGGGCGGTGGCGGGCGCGGCGTGATCGCGGCCAGAACCTTAGCCGCCCATGGCCCGGCGGCGTTGATCAACAGCCGCGCCCGGGTGTCGGCCGGGCGCCCGCCGGCCAAGTACTCGATGGTCCAGGCGGCATTTTCGAAACGGGCGGCGGTAAAGCGCGCCGGCATCGCGAGTTCGGCGCCGAGAGCGATGGCCGAGCGCATGACGGCGCGGGTCAGGGCCGCATCGTCGGTCTGCGCGTCCTGGTAGCGGAACACCGCTTGCAGGCCCGCGGCATCGAGGCCGTCGAGATGATCGAATTCCCGGTGCGGCAATGTGCGAAAACGGGCAGTTGGACCCAGCCCGGCGAGCCCGGCGTAGAGCACCAGGCCGGCACGGATCTGCCACGGCCGGCGGCGCGTCGTGCGATAGAGCGGAATGTTGAACGGAATCAGGCGTACTAGCTCGGGGGCGATGCGCAGCAAGATGGCGCGCTCCCTGAGGCTTTCGCGGACCAGACCGAACTGGCCAGTTTCGAGATAGCGCAGGCCGCCGTGGATCAGCTTGCTCGATCGGCTCGACGTGCCGCTGGCCAGTGCGGTCTGTTCCAGCAGCAGCGTCCGGTAGCCAGCCGCCGCCGCGGCCTGTGCCGTGCCGGCGCCGTGGATGCCGCCGCCGATGATGACCAGGTCGTATTCCATAGCGTTCTTGAATCGTGACGCAGGCGTTGGTGTTATAGACCGGGCGGAGGCCCGGTCGCCAGCATTCAGTCGGCGGCCGTGGCCTTGGTTGCGCGGCGCAGCAACAGCCGGGCGGCGACGATGCCGAACTCGTAGAGCAGCCACATCGGAATGGCCAAAAGGCTTTGCGAGATCACATCGGGCGGCGTCAGGATCATGCCGAGCGCGAAGGCGCCGACGATGACATAGGGCCGGGCGGTGGCCAGTTGCGCCGGAGTCGTCACGCCGAGAGCGGTCAGGATGATCAACGCCACCGGGACTTCGAAGGAAATACCGAAGGCGAAAAACAGCGTCATCACGAAATCCAGATAGCGGCTGATATCGGTCATCACCGCAACCCCGGCCGGGGCCGCGGCGGTGAAAAACGCGAAGACCACCGGGAAGACGACGAAATAGGCGAAGACGCAGCCGAGATAGAACAGCAGCGTCGCCGAAATCAAAAGCGGCCGGGCGAGATGTTTTTCGCGGACATATAAGCCGGGCGCGACGAAGGACCAAAGCTGGTAGATGATCACCGGCATGGCGAGCAACAGACCGCTCAGCATCGTCAGCTTGAACGGTGTAAAAAACGGCGTCGCCACGTCGATCGCGATCATCTGGCTGCCGGCCGGCAGGTGGCGGACCAAAGGTTCGGCGATCAGAGCATAAAGCCGGCGCGAAAACGGCAGGAGCGCGAGGGTGATGACGAGGACGGCGAGCGCGGCGCGCATCAGCCGGGCGCGCAGTTCGACGAGATGTTCGATCACGCCCATCTCGCCGCTCGTGGCAGGCGTCTCGGGTGCGGCAGCGCCTGCCGTAGCCTTGTTTTCCACGGTTTTATCTTGCACGGCGCTGTCTTCCCCGACCGACCATTGCCGCTCAGCGCTCGGGCGGCGCGTCGCTGGCGGCCGGCCGTGCTCCGGCGTCCCGGGGCTCGCTGCCGCTGTCCGCTGCGTTGTCGGGTGCTGCCTCCGGTGCCTCCGGCGCCCCGAGCGCCGCCTGGCGGGCGTCCTGCTCGATCTCGTTCAAGGTTTTATGGGTCGCCAGCATGCTTTGCTGCCAGGTTTTGCGGAATTCGCCGGCGTCGAGTTCCTGATTGATTTCACGCCGCACCTGGTCGAAGGCGCGGCGCGCCCGGCCGAGGTAGGCGCCGATCGTCCGGGCGACGCGCGGCAGGCGTTCGGGGCCGAGCACCAGCAGCCCGACGACGAGCAACAACAGGATTTCGGAAAAGCCTATGTCAAACATTGCACTGGGCAAACGCGGCTCAGGGTCAACAACGCAGTGGACGAACAGCGCGCGGGGCGGGCGGTCACGGCGCCGGGTCAGGATCGGGCGTCGGTTTTGTGCGTTTCGTTGGTGCGTTCAGAGGCGTGTGGATCGGCCTTCAGTTGCGGTGCTTCCTCATCGCTTTCTTTCACGCCTTTACGGAAATCCCGGATCGCGCTGCCCAGGTCGGAACCCAAACTGCGCAACCGCTTGGTACCGAAGACCAGAATGACGATCACCAGAAGGATCAGGATTTGTGCCCAGCCGATGTTGCCTAACATAAGTGCTTACCCCTTGACGTTAACGGAACCGCATGAATGGAAACGGCAGACCATCAGTGTACCGCAGCGTACCGTTTTGGTGCGGCGGCGGGGCAAAGCGGGCGTGTGCGGGGAACGGCGGGATCAGCGCAGCCGGCGGCGGGCGAAGTAAAGCCCGATCAGCAACAGCAGGCCAGCAGTGGCGGCGAGCATCGCCGGCGTCAGGGTTGGAACCAGTTGCGGTCCGGCGCCGATATTGCCGTTCGGGTCGCAGACCGGCGGCGCGATCGCCAGGCTTTCGATGCCGCCCAGGGTTTCGGCGACCACCGTCGCGGCGCCGGTCGCCGGATCGATCTCGAGAATCTGGCTGAGTGCGTTCATGTCGCGGCGGTCGGTGATGGCCCACAGGCGGCCCGCTTCGTCGAAATCGAGACCGGCGTCGTTATAGGGCGCGGCGCCGGTGAGGGGGCCCACTTCGGTCGCGGCGCCGGTCATGGGATCGACACGGTACAAGTTCGGCGCGCGCTGCCCGTCGCCGATTCCGAAGACCTCGTCGCCGCGGACCGCGATTCCGGTCAGCGGCGCCCCGGTCTCGCCGATCAGCACCGCTTCGCCGGTCGCTTCATCGACCCGGTATAAGGTCTGAGCGTTGTCGGAGGATAAAAGCAGACCGTCGCAACTGGCAGCCAGACCGAAATCAAAGAACTGGCCGGCCGGCAGGCGCAGATTGCCAGGCAGGGCGCCGACGGCGATGCCCTGGCCGCTGGCTTCACTCAGTACGACCAGCGATTTACTCTCGTCGTCGGTGCCGTAGAGCTGGCCGTCGGCGCTGAACGCCAGACCTTCGAGATCCAGGAAGCCGGTCGGCCCTAGGCGCTCGGCGGCGCCAGTGGCAAGATCGATGCGGTAAAGATTGTCGATCTCGTCTTCGGGCAGGAGAAAGCCGTCGGAGTTGATCGCATAGCCGAACGGTGCGGCGTGGACGCCCAAGGCCCCGGCAAGCAACGACACGCTCAGGGCGGTGTGCCAGACCCGGTCCAAGCGCGTTTGAAAAGACAACAATGGCATCGCCCAAATTCTCCGTTCGCCGGCCCTTATGCTATGCCGAGAGAGGTACAGAATCAAGCGCTATGGCCGGCATTTCGGGCGATTGCCGCGGTTTTCTCGCACTGTTGTAAAACGGCAACGACCTGGGTTTTGCGCCGGCTTCGAGCGATCTATGTCATGCTTGGGTTCGAGACAAAATCGATCCGCAGAACGGCAAGAGTGTTGCATGAGCGCGACAGACAAAAAAACGGTCGAAAAACACGGCGCACCCCACCTGGCGGAGGACATCGCCGTGCTGATGGTCAATCTCGGCACCCCCGAACGGGCCGACCGCCGGGCCGTCCGCCGCTATCTCAGCGAGTTTTTATCCGACCCCAGGGTGATCGAGGCGCCGCGTCTTCTACCGCGTCTTTTATTGTTGCTGCTACTCCGCTTTCTGATCCTGCCGCTGCGCGCCGGGCGCTCGGCGGCGCTTTACCGGCGGATCTGGCAAACGGACGGTTCACCGCTCCTGGTGCTGAGCCAGCGCCTGGCCGCGACGCTCGCCGCCCGGCTCGCCGCCCGCCGCGTCCGGGTGACGTTGGCCATGCGTTACGGTCGGCCGGCGATCGGCGAAACACTCGATACGCTGCTCGCCGGCAACGTACAGCGGCTGTTGGTGCTGCCTTTGTATCCGCAGTACTCGGCGACCACCACAGCTTCGGTGTTCGATGCGGTTGCCGCACACCTGCGCCGCCACCGGCGCCTGCCCGAAATCCGTTTCATCAACGATTACAGCGCCGATCCCGACTGGCTGGCCGCGCTGGCGGCGGGGATCGGCGAGTACCGTGCCCGGCACGGCGCCGCCGAGCGGTTGCTGTTTTCGTTTCACGGCATTCCGCGGCGCTATAGTCTGGCTGGCGACCCTTATGACGAGCGGTGCCAGGCGAGCGCCCGGCGGATCGCCGAACGCGCCAATCTGCCGCCGGGAAGCTGGCAGGTGACGTTCCAGTCGCGTTTCGGGCGCGGCGCATGGCTGACCCCGGCAACCGACGCGACACTCAGACAACTCGCCGCGGACGGCATCGGCCACGTTCAGGTGGTGTGTCCCGGTTTCGCCGTCGATTGTCTTGAAACGCTCGAGGAGATCGCGATTCAAGGACGCGAAGCGTTTATGGCCGCCGGCGGCAGACGCTTCGACTATATTCCGGCACTCAACGACACTCCCGCCCACGCCGCGGCGTTGAGCGCGCTCATCTTGCGGCACCTGGGCGGTTGGCCGGGTGAAGCTGCCGCCGACGGGGCGGGCACCGGCCGTCAGGAAACCACGGCCTGCTCGGGGGCGCGATGAGTCCGGCAACCAATTTATTGATCGTGCTGACCGCCGGAGTCGTCTCGCAGTGGTTGGCCTGGCGGCTCCGCCTGCCGTCGATCGTGATCCTGATCGCCGCCGGCTTGTTGATCGGTCCTTTGACCGGCGTGCTGCAAATCGGGCTCGGCAGCGCAGCGTTCACCTCCCTGATCGGTCTTGGTGTGGCGATCATTCTGTTCGAGGGCGGGCTCGATCTCGAACTACGCGAATTCCGCCGCGTCGGCCACGGCATCGGCCGCCTGGTCGTCGCCGGCCCACCGCTGGCCTGGGGTCTGGGCGCGCTGGCGGCGCATTACGTCGGGGGATTGAGCTGGCCGGTGGCGCTGGTGCTGGGGGCGATCCTCGTCGTCACCGGTCCGACAGTGATCATTCCGATGCTGCGCGGCGCCCGCCTCAATCAGGATTCGGCCTCGCTTTTGAAATGGGAAGGCATCGTCAACGACCCGGTGGGCGTGTTGCTCGCGGTCCTGACCTACCAGTACTTCACCTCCAGCGGCACCGGCCACGGGCTCAACGAAACTCTGCTGGCCCTCGGCGGCGCATTGGTCGCTTCGCTCGTGCTGGGCGGCATCGGCGGCTGGCTGATCGGCCGTACCTATCAACTGGGCTACGTTCCCGAACACCTCAAGCCGCCTTTGATGATGGTCCTCGTGATGGTCGTGTACAGCCTGACCAATCAGGTGCAGCATGAGGCTGGTCTGTTGGCCGTGACGCTGATGGGCATGGTGCTCGGCAATATGCCGCTCGGCGGTCTGGAGGAGTTACGCCGCTTCAAGCAAAGCCTCGGCGTATTGTTGATTTCGGTGCTCTTCATCCTGCTGACCGCCAATCTGAAGCTGGCCGATCTCGGGGCGATCGGTTGGCGGACGATCGCACTGTTCGCTGCCCTGCTCGTCGTCGTCCGGCCGCTGGCCGTGTGGCTCGCGACGCTGGGGGCGAAAATGCGGGCCGCCGACCGCACCCTGCTCGCCTGGTTCGCCCCACGCGGCATCGTCGCCGCGGCCACCGCCGGGTTGTTCGGTCCCGGCCTGATCGCCGCCGGCTTCGCCGACGCGGCGGTCCTGCAACCGGCGGTGTTCGGCGTCATTTTGCTTTCCGTCCTGGGTTACGGCTTATCCCTGGGGCCGCTGGCACGGCGGCTGGAATTGTCGGCGCCGGCCGAAAACGGGCTGTTGATCGTCGGCGCTTCGCCGTGGACCACGCGGCTGGCGGAAGTATTGAAGGATCTCGGGCTGAGCGTGTTGATTGTTGATGGGGTCTGGCAGCGCCTCAAAACCGCCCGCCTCGCCGGTCTCGAGGTCTATTACGGCGAAATTCTCTCCGAACACGCCCGCGACTGGGTCGCGACGCATCACCTCAATCACGTGCTGTGCGCCACCCGCAACGATTTTTACAACGCCTTGATTTGCAAGGCCCTGGCCCGCCAGTTCGGCCAGCACCGGGCGTTTCAACTGGCGCTGGCCGGCGGCGCGGCACAGGAGCAGCGGCGCCTGTCGCGGCAACAGCGCGGGCATGTCGCATTCGCCGAAGAGGCGACCCTCGACCGCTTGAACGAACGGCTGGAGGAAGGCTGGGTGATCCAGCGCACCCCGCTGAACGAACGCTATTCGTGGGAGCGCTGGCGCGAGCAAATGGGCCCGGAGACGGTCCTGATCGGGGCGTTGGATCCCAACGGCATGCTGCGTCTTCACTCGCCGGAACTGCGCTTCGCGCCCGGCCCCGGCTGGCGAATCTTATCCTTCGCGCCGGCCGGCGCCGCGGCCGGCGGCAACGGCACCATCACGAAAACTTCACCCGCCGCGGACTGAGAGCAGGTACACTGTAACAATGAAACCGACAGCCCATCCCGCCAACCCGCCCAAGCCGCGTATATTGTGGCCGGTGGCCGGGTTTTTCCTGCTCAGCAATCTCGCGGCGCTGACCCTTGTCCCGTGGTACGGGATCGCAGTGGGGTACAGCGCCTGGGCGTGGTGGGCGTTTTTCGTGTTCCTGATGCTGAACGGCCTGAGCATCACCGGCGGCTACCACCGCTTGTGGTCACACCGCAGCTACCAGGCGCGCCGGCCGTTGCAGTGGTTCTATCTCCTGTTCGGCACCCAGGCGCTGCAAAACAGCGTGCTGGTCTGGGCGGCGCGCCACCGCGCCCACCACCGCTTCGTCGATGACAACGAACGCGACCCGTATTCGGCCAAACTCGGCCTGTGGTTCAGCCATATGGGCTGGATGATCCGCGACTGGCCGTCGGGCGAAGTCGATTACGCCAAGGTCAAAGATTTGAGCGCCGATCCCCTGGTCGCCTGGCAGCACCGCCACTATTGGTCCCTGACCTGGGCGATGAACCTCGGCCTGCCACTCGCCGCCGGTTTCGCCGTCGGCGATCCGTGGGGTGTGCTGCTTCTCGGCGGCGTCCTCCGCCTGGTGGTCAGTCACCACTTGACGTTCTTTATCAATTCACTGGCCCATTTTGTCGGCCGCCAGACCTACAGCGACGAAAACACGGCGCGTGACAGCCACCTGATGGCATTTCTGACCTGGGGCGAGGGCTACCATAATTTCCACCACGCTTTCATGGGCGATTACCGCAACGGCGTGCGCTGGTGGCACCTCGATATGGGCAAATGGTTCATCCTGGTCAACACCTTGCTCGGCCAGGCGCACAGCCTGCGCCGGGTGCCGGCGTTCAAGATCCGCCGGGCGCGCATCCACATGCTGTTCAAGCAGGCGCGCGAGCGCCTCGCCGGCCATGGCGGAGAGCAACACCAGCGCTGGCAGGAAGTGCTCGAACAGGAGTACCGGCATTTCATCGAAACCGTGCAACACTGGCAGAAACTCCAGGCCGGGAAATTGCACGATAGTTCACAAGTCCTACGCGACCGCTGGCAGCGGACGGCGCTGGCCAGCCGCCTCAGGGAACTCGATTACCGCCTCAAACTGCAACAGCAGCGCTTGCAGTTTCTTCTGCGCAGCAGCCTGCAAGCCGCCTGACCTCTCCCGTATAACGCGACGGGCCACCGGCGAGCGGGTGGCCCCTCCGCAGTCTTGTCAGCCCAGCCGGGCTACCCCGGATGATTCATGGATCCGGGGTGATGCAATTTTCCAGCGTCCGATCGGGTCTTGATGGCTGAACGGCATATCCCGAATCGGGTGCGAAATATGTCGTTTTCGCCGCGCTACACCGAGCGGAACGGGGTGGTGGACCGCGGACCGCCGGAGGTCAATGACGGCGGTCATGATTCGGGAATCGAATTGGAGCCCTTTCCATGGACAGCGGTCAGAATTTCGCATTGCACAGTGAGGATTGGACCCGGCGTTTGATATTGTGGGTCGGTCGCCGCAGCCGGCATCTATTCAACCGGTTGATTTCAAGTTCATCGCTGCTCGGCGATCCATCGGTGTTCGACCCCCGATCTTTGCCCTGGACCCACATGATCGAAGATCATTGGCGCCAGATTCGCCGCGAACTCGATGCGGTGCTCGCTTACCGTGAATATTTGCCGGCTGTGCAGGAAATTTCCCCCGATCATTCGCGGATCGCCCGCGAGCGGCAATGGACTTCGTTTTTCCTGTACGGCTACGGTACGCGCAGCGCAGCGAATTGCGAACGCTGCCCGGTGACCGCCCGCCTGGTCGGGCAGATCCCGGGCCTGCAAAGTGCATTCTTTTCGATCCTCAACCCCGGCGCCCACCTGCCGCGGCACCGCGGCGTCACCAAAGCGATGCTGACTTATCACCTCGGACTCAAAGTGCCCAATGACCCGGCCTGCTGGATCAGAGTCGAAGACCAAGAATACCGCTGGGGCGAAGGGCATAGTTTTCTGTTTGACGATACGCGCCCCCACGAAGTGCGCAACGACAGCAAAGACGAGCGCGTCGTCTTGCTGATCCAGGTCAACCGACCGCTTCGCCCGCCCGGCGCATGGTTCGCCGATTTCTTCCTCGGCGCCGTCAAGAAAAGCCCGTTTATCCGCGATGCGGTCGCCAACCAGCGCGCTTGGGAAGCAGGTTTTGTGCGGCAGCTAAATGACTGGCGCGACACCCGGCGCAGCGCTTAGGGAATCTCTGATTTATTCAGAGCATCCTTAGCAGGCTGTTGAAAAACAGCCTGCTAATCCGGGCCACGGATGGCCCNNTCGGGAGCGCAGCGAAAGTCGCGCCTTTCGCAAGCGACGTTGAAAAACGCCAGGATGGCGTTTTTCAACAACCTCTTAGACTATACGAAACGTCAGTCCGGCGTCGTTTTGTAAGCGGGCGATAAGAGCCTCGCCCAGGGCGCTGGCCGGCGTCCAGAAACCGCCCGGCACACCGGCGATCGCCTCGTCGCGGGCCAGACAGACGGCGCTCTCGCCGAGCATCCGCGAGGTGGCGCCATACCCCGGATCACGCTGGCCGCGGACCTCGGCGCGGAGCGACTGGCCGCCGGCGGTTTCGCCGAGGAATAATAAAACGAACCCGCCTTTTTCACGGGCCGCACGGTCCGGCCCTTCTCCCGGCTTAGGCAGCAGTGCATGTTGCAGTAGCGCTCGGCCGGGCCGGGTCGCGGCGGCCGCCATCAGGGCCCCGAGACCGGCAGCGACTTTGACCGCCCGCCACCGCCCGCCCGATCCGTCCCCGGTCAGCAGCCCCTCGTCATACCTAAAGTCATCGCCCCACGGCCGGCCGAGCAGGGCATGGGTGCGGCGCACTACTCGGGTATTGATACCGGCCATCACGAACGGCGCACGCCAGGAGGCGAAGTCGGAGTCGTAAACGACACGTTGCCGCTCGCGCGGCGGGCGTGGGCCGGGCGCAGCGCCCGGCACGAGCGCGTCGGGATTATTGAGCAAGCGGGCCACCGCCGGATCGGCACGTGCCGCGGCCACAACGCCGAGCAAGCTGGCGTAGGTACCGCCGCTGAATGCGCCTTTCAATTTCGCGACACGCATCCGCACCCGCGAACAGGCAGTGCCGAAGCGCCGTTGTGCTTCGTGCTGCACGAACCACACGCCAAGATCCGATGGGATCGAATCGAAACCGCAGCAATGGACGAGCCGGGCGCCCGAAGCCTGGGCCGTCGCTTCGTGGGACTCGATCATCCGCCGCATCCACGGCACCTCCCCGGCCAGGTCGCAGTAATCGGTGCCATTGGCGGCACAAGCCGCAACCAGCTCCGAGCCATAGCGCGCGTAGGGTCCGACGGTTGTACAGACGACACGCGCCTGCCGGACCAGCGATTCGAGCGCCGCCCGATCGCCACTGTCGGCAGTCAAAATCGGCAAGTCGGGGGCATCGAGATCACGGCGCAACGCCTCCAGCCGGCCGCGGTCGCGCCCGGCGATCGCCCAGGCAAGATCGTGGTATCGTTCGTTCAGATATTCGGCGACCAGACGGCCAGTGAAACCGGTCGCGCCATAGACGACCACTTCGTAAGGACGTCTCGTTCGCTCAACCGTCTGCTGCATCATGGGGCTCCACATTGTTTTACCTACTCTATCTTATCTGCAAAACCAGGTAAAAAACTTTGAGCGCATTTGAATTTCTCGCCGTTTTATTATCGATCGTCTTCGGCCTCGGCCTGACTCAGATTTTGTCCGGTGTCAGCCGGATGATCCACCGGCGGCGCGACAATCCGCCGGACGGCCTGCACCTGATCTGGTCGCTGAATGTGTTCCTTGTGCTGGTTTTGAACTGGTGGGTGACGTTTTCGTGGAGCACAATAGCCGTTTGGAGCTTCGAGATCTATGTGATCTTGATTTCGTGGTCGGTCACGATGTATCTGCTGGCGGTGATTCTCTATCCGCCGGATTTGTCGTTGTACGAACACGGCCGGGCGCTGTATTTCCGAAACCGGCGCTGGTTTCTTGGCACTTTACTGTGTTTTCTGCTATTGGATGCGGCGCAGAGCGCGGTGCGCAACGCTTTGTTCTCGCCGCCATTGTATTTGCCGTTCATTGCTCATCATTTCATATTCGCCGGCACGGGGTTGATGATACGACGGCCGGCATACCACTGGTTTTACGCCGTCTATTTTCTTGTCTCACTTGTTGCCTGGGCGTTGGTTTTTCGCCGCTTGCTGGTGTGAGGGTTAACCTACCAGCAACGCCATCCCCAACAGTAAACGATAGATGACGAAAGGCAGAAGTCCGACCCGCTCGATCAACTTCAAAAACCAGTGGACGGTAATCAGAGCGGTCGTCCCCGAAACGGCGGCGGCGAGCAGGGCCGGTGAGATGTCGATGCCCGGCGTGTGGCCGGCGGCGATCTGCCACAGGCCGTGGCCGCCGGCAGCGGCGAGCAGCGGTATGGCCAACAGGAACGAAAAACGGGCCGCGGCCTGGCGTGTCATGCCGGCGGCAAGCGCCGCGGTCAATGTGATCCCGGAACGCGAAACGCCCGGAATCAGCGCCATGGTTTGAGCCAGGCCGACCGCCATGACCGCCCGCCAGCCGGTCATCTCCAACTCATCACGACGGCGCCCGAAACGATCGGCTGCGTACAGCAGCGGGGCAAAGAGCAGTGTTGCCCAGGCAATGATATCCGCCCGGCGCAGGTGGGCTTCGAACCATTCCGCGCCCAGATAACCGATCACCAACGCCGGCAGACTCGCAGCCGCCAGATAAACCACAAGACGGCGCCCCGCTGTGTCGCGGCCGTCAAGAAAAGAAACGACCATGGCCGCCAGATCACGGCGGAAATAGATCAGAATCGCGCCTAACGTGCCGAAATGAACGGCAGTATCGAACGCCTGTCCCTGATCCGGCCAGCCGAACCATTCACTGGCCAAAATCAGATGAGCGGAACTCGAGATCGGCAGAAACTCGGTCAGGCCCTGGAGCAGGGCCAGCATCAGCCATTGCCAAAGGCTCAATTGCGTCCTGCGAGCAGTTGGCGGTTCAATGTGTATAAACCGGTTAGTGCGGCGCTCGCCAGGACGTGACCCTGCAGCGCGCGCTGCACGTCGTGGCCGGTGAAACCAGCGGCGAGCGGCAGGCGGTCGATATCCAGCGCATAGACCTGAAAAGTGTAATGGTGCATGCGCAGATCGTTGCACGGCGGGCAGGGGCCGTCATAGCCGTAATAATCGCCGGCCATATCGCTGCCGGCCATAAAGCGCGTGTAATCGTTCAGCCCCTGACGGCCGCCGTGCGGCCCTGCTTTTTGCTTCTTGCCGCCGCTGGTCACCCCGCTGCCCCCGGCGCCGGGCGGCAATTCGTTAACGCCGGGCGGCAGATCGATCAGAACCCAGTGATAAAAATCCGTGCGCGGTGCGTCAAGCGGGATAACCCGTCCCTCGACATTGACATCCGAGGCATCGGCCGGCACGTCGGGATCGACGCACAAGACGGCGAAAGACCGCGTCGCGGCGGGCGCTTCGCTCCACGCCAGCGCCGGGCTGATATTGTCGGAAAACTGTATGCCGCCTTGGCCATCGGGCTTGCCGAACGCGAAGCGCGTCGCGATCGATGCACCGTGTTGCAGATCGGAGCTTTGAATTTTCATCATGGCGCCCGGTAGCTGATGCGATAGATCGTCGAAGCGCTGTCGTCGGAGACCAGTACGGAGCCGTCGGGCAGTTCGAAGAGATCCACCGGCCGCCCCCATTCGCTTTGCCCCTGCAGCCAACCGTCGGCAAACGTCTCGTAACGTCGCGCCTGCCCGGCATCGTCGAGACGCACCAGTGTCAAGCGATAACCGATTTTTTCGCTGCGGTTCCATGAGCCGTGCTCGGCGATGAAAATCTGGTTGCGGTATTCGGCTGGAAACTGCGTGCCGCGGTAGAAGATCATACCGAGCGGCGCGACGTGCGGCCCAAGCGGTTGTGCCGGCGGTGTGTACGTGCTGCATTGCGCATCCTGGCCGTATTCCGGGTCACGGATATCTGCGCCGTGGCAGAACGGATAACCGAAGTGCATACCTTGGTGCGGCGCATGATTAAGTTCGCAGGGCGGCACATCATCACCGAGAAAGTCGCGGCCGTTGTCGGTGAACCACAATTCGCCGCTCGCCGGATGCCAGTCGAACCCGACGCTGTTACGGACGCCAAGGGCGAAATCCTCGAGCCCGGAGCCGTCCGGGTTCATCCGCTTGATCGCCATGTATCCGGGTTCATTGCAGATATTGCACGGCGCGCCGACCGGGACGTACAGCTTGCCGTCCGGGCCGAACTTGATGTACTTCCAGCCGTGGTGGGCGTCGCTCGGAAACGCGGCGCTGACGACGACCGGTTCGGGCGGGTCGGCAAGGCGCGCCTCGATGTCGTCGTAACGCAACACCCGGTTGACCGCCGCAACGTACAGCGCGCCGTCGCGGAAAGCGATGCCGCTCGGCATAGTCAGATTCTCGGCGATCACGAAGTGACGGTCAGCCTTGAAATCGCCGTCTTCATCGACCAGGGCGTGGACTTTCCCGGCGCGCCGCGACCCGGCAAAGATCGTGCCCCCTGGGCCGCGGGCCAGTTGCCGGGCATTGTCGACACCCGCGGCGAACACCGCGATTTCAAAACCCGGCGGCAGCTTGATCAGATCGAGTCTGAGGCCGGCGCTCTGCGCCGTCGCCGCGGCGGCGATACCGAGCATCGCGATCAGCACGATACAGCGCGCTGCATACGACAATACCCGGTGTCCGCCCGAATACCGTTGCCAGGCCTGCGAAGAACGTCGCATCGCCATTACTCCTTTTCGTGAAAGCAAAAACCGGCGCTCGCGCCACCGCCGACGATTGTAACAAACGCGCTCCGGCCGGCCGAACGGACGGTAGCGCCGGGGCGAATTGTGCCGCTGTCCGGCAGCCATCCGGGTCCTGCAGGTTCGGCTGTCGTTGTTATAACTAATTGATATTTAAAGGAAATCTGAATATGACACGACTATGGCACGCAATATTCATATTACCGTTCAAGCGTAGATGAAACGGGCCCGGCGTGACCGGGGAGACCACGGATGACAGCCGGCCCAAATGTTCCAGGAGGAAATGGACAATGGATTCGAAAAAAAAACACCGTAGCGACGCCATGACACCGGCCACCGTTGACCCGAGGCCCGCGACCGGCGCCGCCGAACCGGTTCTCGATCACGGTTTGCTGGCCTGGCTCGCGCAATTTGAAACCATGGACCGCCTACACGCCTTTCAAGATCGTGGCCGCTGGATCCTGCGCGACGGCCAAGTCCATCGCTGTTGAGCGCTCGAAAAATCTCGACACAGCGCATCGATACCTACCACCGATCATGACTCCGCAAGAGAGTCAAAGGCAAGAACAGTAGCCTGGCGAGGCAGGGCGCGATCCCATCGGGGTCGCGCCCTATGTTTATCCGCTTGTTATACGTTACCGCGACACGGCTACTGGCTGAAGGGAGAATACGCGCGCGAGTTTGGCAGCAGCGACGATGTCACCGCTCCTCAATGCCTCGCGCACATCGTCGAGCTTGTAGGCGTCCGCCACTGACAAATACGGCGACCATTCGGTTTCGTTTTCCAGAAGCTCGACGTCCACTTCGGCGACGTATTTGCCTTCGTGAACATATTTGATTCTATGGCGCGTATCCATCTTTGCCTCTTCGCTTGGTAAAGGACTTATCCCATCGGTCCGGATCGGGGCGATAAGCCGTTACTACCACCGCCGGTGAAGCTGATCCCTTCGAGATTCCCCATACAACATGCACCGGCCGGTTATCTCTGTCAGATTGTAGCACAAGCACGGCACGGCCCTTGGGAAATGTCGGGTAATCCTCGACAAGAACGGCTTTGTTTACGCCCATCAGGATATCCCGAACTTATATCTCGTCCGCCGCGATCTCGTCGTATCCATGCTCTGATATCCGCACTTCTCCGGAGGCAACGAGCTTCTTTACAACTTCTATGGTCTCACTGTTGGGTCGTTGTCGGGGTGATGGTGTCCTCTATTGCACAGTCCTCGATTGCTCACCCTCAAGGTAAGCGACGGACCGGGAGCGGCGTTCGCATGAGCGCCGTGTTAGGAAACGTCCTGAGTGTACTTGCATTTGGGGTACCCAGAGCATGCCCAAAACAGGTGGCCTGCGTGACTCCCACTACGTGCGGTGCGTATAGCCATGCGTTTGCCGCACTTGGGGCAGAGTCGATAGGCGCCTGGGTCAGAGCGCTGGCGCAAGATTTTGATGTGCCGAACACGCAGGATGTGCCACTTGTGCAGCGTCTTGCGGTGTAATTCCGAAACGAGGTTAGCGACCTGCTCTTCTGTCAGGATCGCATCGCGGAATGACTTTATGTAACTCACAAACTTTCGTCTTAGCGTAACGTGCGGGGGCATAGTAGTCTTGAATCTTGTATTAGCGGTAAACACGACCACCGAGTGAATTGCGCTTTTTTCCAAACTAAGCGCGCGTTCAACCGCTTTTACATGTTTGTAGTTTTGCCTAAGTGGATTCTGGAAGTACCTTTTTCTGCCATTTACGATTTGCGTCCATTGACGGTCGGCCTCTTTGCCAAATATCCAGCCCTGTATGTGCTTTGTTTCAACGACGAATACGCCGAAGCGGGAGATAAACACATGATCGATTTGCGTTGCCCCATCAGGAGTTCTTAGCATGATGTTGTGGGAGCGGTGATATTCAGCACCGTTTAGACCCCACCAAGCGGCGAGCCGTAAATATAATTCGCCGCGTAACCCCTTGATCCGGTTGCTGCGCAATACCCAACGGGCGATGACTGCTATCGCAACGAGCCACCATACGAAAACTGGAATCTGGTCAATGGATTGCAACAACGCCACCGAGTTTAGTAACGTCTGGGTTAACCGGCGCCGCCACTGAGCTTGCTCGGCTTTGCTGCCCGCAAGCTTTCCGGCGTCCGGTTGACCCCATGGTTATGCGGCATTTACCTGCACGACTTCGCTGTGAGAGAGTGGCTCCGGAATAGGCTCGCCGTCCTCCTTCATTCCGTCCAGGTGAAACTCGATGGCCTCACGGATCAAGTCCAGCGCTTCATCTCGAGTTTCTCCCACCACGACGCAACCCGGGAGGTCTGGAACATAGGCGCCCCAGCTTTCTGGGCCTTCTTCGAGAATAACTACATACTGCATAATTGCACCTACCTCTTAAGCCCAGCTTGCTTCAAGACGTTATTGAACGTGCCAGGCGGCATATCAACAATAGGCTTCCCGGATACCGTTACAGTTCCCGATTTTACCGGATGTCGGAATTGTCTGTGGCTTCCCCGCTGCCGGGCCTGATACTAGCCATTCTGCTTCAGAATCCTGATAAGTTCCTTAACTTTCATCCTGACTCAGTTGATGCGGTCTTCCATCGTGCCAGAATAGTATCTACAGAAAGGTCAGCTCCGCAGTCCCACTCAATAAAGTACTTACCGTTGCGAATTCGTTCGAACTCAGTTCTGTCTTTCAGCGGCGCGAAAACTTCAGATTCAAGATATGGTTTCACATCGAATAAAACGGTTTTTCCATCTTCGGCTTTGATGTAGAGCATGTAATTATCTTTCGGAATGATTTCTGCAATATTCATTGGTCAAGCCATCGAATTGCGAAGGGTTTCTTGCCGTTCACTGCCAATTGCCAATCGGCAAGCAGATCATCCTGGTGTATCTCAATCTACGCGACAACCAGTTTGTGCTTCTGCGGTGTTAGTTCACCCCCGACGCATTTGTACTCGGGCTGTCCTGCCCTCGCCCTTCGGGCCCGCTTCGCGGTTCAAATTGCGTTCCNNCCTGCCGGCAGGCAGGGAATTCAGGGAACTTATGCAACAATTGGGTAAACCCTTACCCCGCCATCATGGCGCTGGCCGGCCGCGTGGCGGAGGCATCTTCGACGGCGTTTGATGGCGCCGCCGGGGGTAACCTGAGCAGCCGCGAATCGTAATGTCGCCGGCGAATCCGTTTGCCAAGCGCGATATTTGATATATTTCAAATTACACTGACCCAAGCTGCGGCATCATTCCCCGATGAACGCCGCACCGACTCCTCCCGCCGCCGCCCCTCTGCAAGTCGCTGTCACCGGCGGCACCGGTTTTATCGGTAGCCGCTTGTGCCGGGCACTGACCGCCGCCGGTTACCGCGTCCGGACGCTGATCCGGCCGGCCTCGGACCTCTCTTCTTTAGCCGATTTACCTGATCTGGATCTGTATATCGGCGACGTGACCGAGCGCGAGTCGCTCGAACCGTTGATGGCCGGCGCTGATGTCGTATTCCATATCGCCGCGAAGGTCGCCGACTGGGGACCGGCGGCGGCATTCCGCGCGGTTAACGTCGGTGGCGTGCGCCATGTACTGGACGCGGCGCGCGACGCCGGTGTCCGGCGCGTCGTCCACCTCAGCTCGGCCAGCGTTTACGGCTTTCCCGGCGGCCGCGATCTCGACGAGGATCTGCCTTTCGTCAAGCGCCGCGGCGATCACTACAGCGCGACGAAGCGCGCCGGCGAAACGCTGGCGCTGTCGTACCATGGCAACGGGATCGAAGTCACCGCGCTCCGCCCGGCAACGGTGTACGGCCCTGGCGATCATACGACGACGGAAAAAATCGCCGCCGCGCTGCTGGCCGGCAAATTCGGCCTGGTCGATGGCGGCCGGCATCTGATGTCGCCGGTGTACATCGACAATTTGATCCAACTGATGCTGCGCGCCGCGGTCCATCCGGCGGCCGGCGGCGAAGCGTTCAACGTCGCCGACGACGGTTATGTGACCTGGCGCGAGTTTTGCACCTGGATGGCCGAAGCGCTCGGTGTGCCGCCGCCCACTTTGTCCGTGCCGCGCCGGGTCGCTTGGCCGCTGGCCGTGGCGGTCGATGGCCTGGCGCGCGCCGCCGGCCGCCGAGAGAGCCCGCTGATCAACAAATACCGCATCCGGGCGGTGATGACCGATCATCATTTCTCGGCCGTCAAGGCCGTCCGGCAGCTCGGTTACCGGCCTGAGATCGCCACGCGCGACGGCATCGAACGCGCCATCGCCTGGTACCTGGAAGCGAACCGACCGGCGGCGGCCGCATGAAAAGCTGTTGCCTCACCGGCGCGAACGGTTATCTCGGCCGCCTGTTGACCGCCCGCCTGGCGCGCGAGAAGCCGGCGGTCAGCGTCTGTACGATTGACCTCGCCGCCGCGCCGCCGCTTAACGGTGTCGCCGCGCATCAGGCCGATATCCGCTCGCCGGCGTTACATGACATCTTCGCCGCCGAAAAGCCCGACGTGGTCGTCCATCTGGCGTTCTATACCCATCCGGAAGGCGACGCCCGCGAAGCGGCGTCGGTCAATCTCGAAGGAACACGCAATATCGCCGCGGCCGCGGCGGCCGCAGGGGTCCGCCGCTTCGTCCTGGTCTCCAGCGCCGCCGCCTACGGTAGCCACGCCGATAACCCGCTGCCGCTGAGCGAAGAGCATGCGCTGCGGCCCAACGAATTTTTTTATTACTCGAAACATAAGGCAGAGCAGGAACAAATCGTCCAGGACATTTTCAAGGATCAACCTGCCACGGCGCTCGTCATTCTGCGCCCGGCGGCGGTGATCGGTCCGCACATCAACAACCCGACGGGCGATGCCCTGCGCGGCGCGCTGCTGTTTTATCCTTCGGGCAAGGCGCCGCCGATCCAGCTCATCGACGAAGACGACGCCGTCGAGGCGTTCTGCCGCGCCGCGCTCGGCGAGACGGCCGGCGTGTTCAACGTCGGCGCCGACGGCGTTTTGACCTATCCCGATTTTGCCCGGCTGCTCAACAAGAGGATGCTCCGGCTGCCGTTTCCGCTGCTCGCCGCGTTGGCGACGGCCGGCAAACGGCTCGGCCTGTCGCCGGTCAGCGCCACGACGCTGCGTTTTATCCGCCACCCGATTGTTATGGACACCAGCCGCTTCCACCGTGTTTTCGCCTTCACGCCGCGGCGCGATACGCTCGCCGCGTTTACCCGTTTCGCCGCCTCGCTTTAAACCCAGGAAAACCACAATGGATCAACCTGTCAATTCGCCAACCGCGATCAACCATCTCGACTTGTACCGCTTGCCGTGGAATTACGCCGACAACGGCATCTCGTGGCTCGAACCGACGACCAAGTGCAACCTGCGCTGCGAGGGCTGTTATCGCGACCTCGAAAATCCGGTCCACAAGTCGCTTCACGAAATGCGCCAGGAACTCGAATTATTCAAGCGCCTGCGCAAAAGCGATTGCATGAGCATCGCCGGCGGTGACCCGCTGCTCTATCCCCAGATCGTCGAGCTGGTGGCGCTGATCCGCGACATGGGCTGGAAACCGATCATCAACACCAACGGCCTGGCGCTGGATGAAAAGTTGTTGCAGAAGCTGAAAGCCGCCGGCGCATTCGGTTTCACGTTTCACATCGACACCAGCCAGAATCGGCCGAAAGCCAAGGGCAAATCCGAAACCGAACTCAACGATGAGCGCCTCTATTACGCCGAGATGCTGGCCCGCGCCGGCGATCTCACCTGCTCGTTCAACGCCACGATCACCGAGCGCACCCTCGGCGAAATTCCGGCGCTGGTCGAATGGGCCGGGCGGCACGCCGCTATCGTCCAGACGATGGTTTTTATCCTGTTTCGCTCGCCGAACCTGCTCGGCGAATTCGACTACGTGGCCGGCGGCCGGCCGGTCGATCTCGGCCACACTTACGATAATCCCGAATGGGGCGGGGCGCGCGACGTCCATGCCGATGAGGTCGTGAATTGGATCCGCCAGGCCGATCCGCTGTATCGGCCGGCCGCCTACCTCAACGGCACGGCCAACCCAGCAACGTTGAAATGGCTGCTCGCCACGCGGCTGGTCAGCGGCGACCGGACGATCGGTTATCTACCGCCGCGCCTGATCGAACTGGCCCAGACGTTCTCGCACTACATGCGCGATCGCTATCTGGCTTATCCATCGATCAAACAGACGCGGCGCGGCAAATCGGCGGTGCTGGGCGGCGCGCTGCTCGACGCCGGTATGCGCCGTACCCTCGGCCGCCTGTGCCTGGAGATGATTCGCCGCCCGCAGAACCTGTGGCGCCGGACGCACATGCAGAGCATCACGGTGATCCAGCCGGTCAATTTCGAACCCAACGGCCGGCAGGACATGTGCGACGGCTGCCCGGACATCACCGTCCACGACGGCAAGCTGGTGTGGAGCTGCCGCCTCGAAGAACTGAACAAATACGGCGCATTCGTCGAAGCAGTGCCGCGCAAGAAGAAAATTCCATTGGAAATCGCCGTTTAGAATGACGATCCGGCGGATTTTTTCGATTCTGCTCTGCGTGGTGCCGGCCGGGTACGCCGCCGCCGTGTCGGCCGGCGAGCCGCCCCTGTGGCGGGCCGCCAACGGCGAAATCGCGCTGACCTTCAAACCGATGATCCTGGCCGATCTCGGCCTGCAAGTCACCAGCGACGACGCGCCGGGCGGCTCCGGCACCACGCGGGTCTATGGCCCGACCCGCGGCACGCTCGAGTTTCAACGCCTCGCCAGTGGCACGCTGGTCTTTCACAGCGGCCGCCTGACCGTTTCCGCCGCCCTGCGCTTCAGCCGCCAGGGCCGCGAATTTTCCACCACCGGTATTGCCATCACGCCGCAAGCCGAAATCGGCAACGGGGTGCTGCGGATCAGCGACAGTCAAGGCCGCGTATTGTTCAGCGCCGCAATGCCGCGCACCCGGTTCGATACCCGCCGCCAGCAGGTCTTTTTCGAGCATATGGACCTGCGCCTGACCGCCGAATTCGCCCAACGACTCGGCGACGAGCGACTGGCCGGCCTTTTTGTCGGTGAATTGAATCTGTCATCGCTGTTGCACGCACCGGCGATCCCGGTAGTGGCCGCCAGTTGTGCCGGCCGCCCGTATTGGACGACCGACGGCTACACCGCCGACCTAGGCCTGATCGACATGGCCGATATCGCCGACGTCGGGACGGTCACCACACCGGACGGGGTGCTCGACCTCATCACGCCGCGCAGCCTGATGAAAAACCTCGTCGATCTCAGTGGCGCCGATATCCCGTGGTTCGAAAAATTCAGCGGCACTTTCCCGCCATTCAATAACGACCAACACCCGTATCTGATCTGGAACCTGTACCGCATTGCCGACGGCCGGCTGGAACAACTCGGCCGTTCCGGAGCGAAACACGGGATCATGGCGATGAATGCAAATTGCCTGATCGAATGCGGCGACGGCGGCATTCCCGGCGCTGACCATCATATCCTCTGGCCGGGCTGCGAAGACGAGTACGGCATCGGGATCAACGACTGGGACTGCGGCATCGGGCCGCGCGACGAGGTCAATCCGCGCACCGGAGTGTTCGTCAGCAGCGGGTCGTTTTTCGACCAGAACGGCGACGGCGTCGAGGATCATTGCTCGACCGCCCCCGGCGAAAACCGCCTGCGCGTGCTGCGCCAGGATCTACAAACGGCGAACGCCGAATATTATTTCGAATCTTGGGGCGTCAACCGCGATGACAGCCAGATATTCAATTCCATGGGCTATCACCACTTCACATCCCACCAGTTGTTCGGCGACACCTGGGTATTCCAGTTGGCGCCGTTCGTCACCGGCCCGGTCGTCGATCTGTGGGTCGATCCTTTGGCTCCAGGCGCCGGCGAATGGAGCGCCCTGTACAGCACACCCGGCGTCGGGCGCTTCAAGCTTGCCGTGCGCACCGTGGACCTGGGCGACGGCACCTGGCGTTACGATTACTTCGCGATGAACTTCGACGTCGATCGCGAAGTTTCTGGATTCGAACTCGACAGCGACGCGAACACCACCATCGCCGACTTCGAGTTCCACGATGCCGATCAACAGTCAAGCAACGCTTGGAGCATGACCCGTTTGCCGCTCGCCGTGCGCTTTACCGCGCCGGTCGAAAACCCGATTCCCTGGGGCACCGGCTATACCTTCAGCTTCACCGCCGATGCGCCGCCCGATCAAGGCGCCGCCGAACTCACGCTGGCCGCCGCCGGCACGCCGCAACGTTTTTCGCTGGCGACACTGGTACCCCGGCTGCCGGAAATGTTCTTCCGCGACGGATTCGAATAACGCCGCTCACCGTCATTCAGCAAGCCACCCAAGGTACGCTTCCGGCGCAGGTCGCAAACGATAATTGGCGGCGATTTCGATGTAGCGGATCACACCTTCTCGATCGACGACCATCACCGCCGGCAGCGCCGCGTCCTTGGCATGGCCCAATAGCGCCATACCGGCCGGTGCCGCGCCCGGCGCTTCGATACCCAGGGTGCGCGCCGCCTGGTTGCCGGCGTCGCGCAAGAAGCGCGCCGGAATCGAAAAGCGCGCGGCGATCTTTTCCGTTTCCACTTCCGACTGGCTGCTGATCAACCACAATTCGCCGCCGGCGGCAGCAATCTTTTGCCAATGGCCGGCCACTTCGTGGATTTGCGCCGTGCACAGCGGACACCAGTTGCCGCGATAAAAAAGCAGCACCGCCGGCTGGCCGGCCAACTCGGCGCTTGAAACCTCATGTCCTTGTCGATCACGCAACGTGAAAAACGGCAGTCGCTCGCCGGCCCTCGGCGCCGAATGCGGGGCCGGCAATCGCGAATACCATCTGAGATACACGACCCAACCCACAAGCACCACAAAAATCGCCGGGATCAACCAGGCGACAGCGGTCCCGTAACGCCAATCGGCAACCATCGCCAACACCGCGCCGGCAGCCATACCCAACGTCACCGGTAACGGATGGGCAGACGTCCGCGGCGGCCGGAAGGTGAGCAGCCAGACGAAAAACGCCAGCCCGGATCCGGCGGCCAACAGCAGGCCCGCCGCCGACCAGGGATGCACTTCGGCGAAGAACAACGTCACCGCCGTCGCCGTTAGCACAGCCAGCAACAACAAATACGACGTAATAAACCAGCGCCTCATTTTGTCTTACCTCGGTCGATATATCAAAAAGACGGGGAAAAACAGCGTGTACCCCCTCCCCAACCCTCCCCCGCAAGCGGGGGAGGGGGAATTTGGAATGCCCTTCCTCGCATGTGGGGGAGAGAGAATTTGGAATGCTCTTCCTCGCATGTGGGGGAGAGAGAATCTGGAATGCTCTTCCTCGCATGTGGGGGAGAGAGAATCTGGAATACCCTTCCCCGCATGTGGGGGAGGGCCTGGGTGGGGGTATATTTTTTTATCATGCCGCTTTTCTGTTCAGAAAATCGCTGTAAGAATTTATAAATTCTGCTGTTTAGCTAAAAATTCATTTTCTCGCTAAGACGCGAAGAGCGGCCCAGGATCGGCCAATAATACTTCCAAAAACTGCCGGTCGTGGTGGACGGCGACGTTGACGGTATCGCCGGGTGCGACCGGGCGTGGCGGGTTGATGATACGGGCGAACGCGCCCCAGTGTTCGAACGGCTCTTGTCGTCCGCCGTCGCCGAGGTCGGGGCGGTTGTCGAGCGTCGTGGCGGCATCGAGATCGACTGCCATCCAGTAGATCAAGGCGTGCGCCGTGCCGGTGTGAGTGACCTCGATGGTCTGCCGCACAGCGGATGGCACCGGTTCGGTGCCGGTGAAATCGAAGGCGATCAATTCCCGATCCTCGCTCAAGCGGGTGAGTGGATACCGCCGGTCTTCGATGCCGATCAACTCCGGTTGAAAGCGATTGAGTGGTGTCAGATCGAAACCAAGGGCGTTTTCGACGCCCCCTTGCTGCCAGAGCGGCAATGACTCGACGAGCGCGGCACGGATCCGGGCGCGGGCCGGAATGATGCGCGCTCCGGGGGCGAGCAAATGATGCCGGGCGTGTTCGATCGTCTCGAGCGCACCTTCACCGAGCACCGCGCTATCGAGCACTTCGGCGACCAGCACGTCGGCCGGGCGCGGTAAATCGACCTTGGGATCGAGGAGCTGCGAAGCCTTGGCGATGATCTCGACACGTTCGCTGAAACCGTTACGGGCGACGATCTCGCGGGCGACAGCGGCAAGAGGCCGATTCACCTCGCAAGCAATCACCCGCTCGGCGCCGGCGCGGGCGGCGATGAGCGATAACAATCCGCTGCCGGCGCCGATATCGAGCACCAGATCGCCGGGGCCGACCGCGGCGCGGATCGCTTTTTCGAATGCCGCGTTGCGCCGCACCTCGTTGACCATCGGAAAATGCCAGCGCGGCACCTGGTGGGCGTGCAACAGCCGCCGGCCACGCGCCGTATCGGCATCGTCCTGCGCCAAGTCGCCGGCCCGTTCGAGCAGCGGCGCCGCTTCATCAAGGCGGCGTAATCCGATCATGGCCATCGCTTTGCCAGTCAGTGCCGCGATCATGTTGGGGGCAACACGCAACGCCTCGTCGTAAGATTGGACGGCGCGCGCCAGTTGTCCGGCGCGCGCCAGACAATCGCCGAACAAGCGCAATGCCTCGGCATCGTCGGGACGCAATGTCAAGGCGCGCTGCAGGTGGGCATACGCCGTCCGCCCGTCCCCGGCGGCCAGCAGGCAGCGGCCGAGCAGCGCGTGCAGCGCCGCGTCGTCCGGGTGACCGGCGAGCCTGGCGCGGCCCAGGTCGATCGCCCGCCAGTACTCGTGGCTTTCCGCCAGTTGTATAATTTCTTCTAAACTATCCGTGACGCGCATTTCGGAAGGGAGGTTCATTCGAGCGCCCCGAGCACCCGTTCGACGACCCCCGCCAGATCGGGTATCCAGCGCAGCACGACCAGCACGTCGTTCGTCTCGTCGATATAAATGTAATTACCGCCGAACCCCGCCGCCCAGTAAGCGTTTTCGGGCGCCGCCGGCGCGGCCTGCCGGCCGGTGTTCAGCCACCACATGTAACCGTAATCCGGGCGCGCCGCCGCCGGCCGGCGCAGTTCATCGATCCACGACGCCGGAATCAGTTGCCGCTCGCCCCAGCGGCCGCGGCGCAGAAACAACAGGCCGAATCGGGCGTGGTCCTCGGTGCTGATGAACAGCCCGCCGCCGAAATGCCCGCCGCCGGAGACCGATTGCATTTTCTGGCCGTCGAGCGTCACCCAGGAATTATCGTAACCCTCCCAGCGCCAGGTGTTCGAGGCGCCGATCGGCTCCATGATGCGCTCGCGCAACACCACCGGCAGCGGCCGGCGATGGACCTGCAACAACGCATAGGCCAGCAGGTTGACGCGGACGTCGTTGTATTTGAAATAACTGCCCGGCTCGTGCCGTGCACGGTTCGGCCACTGGGCGCGATCATCGCCTTCCGGCCGGTCGGCCCAGTCGGGCACGTCCCACAACGTTCCCGACCAATCGGAGGTTTGTTGTAGAAGGTGTTGCCAGGTGATTTTGCCGTTGTGCTCGCCGGCGAACGTGCCGTCCATGACATAGGCGGCGGCCGGCTCTTCGATGTCGTGGATCAGGCCGTCGGCGAGCGCCAGCGCGGCGATGGTTGACAGGTAACTTTTGGCGACACTGAACGTCATGTCCACCCGCTTCGTATCGCCCCACGCGGCGACGATCTGGCCGCGGCGGACGATCATGCCGCTGTCGCCGGCGCGCGGCGCGGTCGGGCCGAGGATTTTGAAATCGGGCTCGCGTGGCGCGAAGGAATCTGTGATCACCTGCCTGAGGTCGGAGGGCTCGACGGCGGCTTTGCTTCGCGCGTAAGCCACCGCGGCGGCCAGCTTCTCGGCGTCGAAGCCCGCCGCGGCCGGCGCCAGGTGGGCCCATTCGTGACGCGACGGGACGTAATCGGCGGCCGCGGCCGGCAAGGCGGCGATCAGCAGCACCCAGACCGGGCGGCATAGGCGGCGGGGCATGACGTTCATCTCGCACTCCGAGTAAATCGAGCAGGTTATCATGACCCCCGAGATGCCGCCGCGGCGCCGGCGTGCACGCCACCGAACAACAACAGGCTGTTTTTATGCCCCATCAGAACCTGATCGTCGCCACCTTCGCCGCCTATCTGCTGGTCGTCCTGATCCTGGCCTATTTTGCCTGGAAAAGAACCGCCGATCTGGCCGACTTCATCCTCGGCGGCCGCTCCTTGAACAGCTTCGTCACGGCCCTCGCCGCACAGGCCTCGGACATGAGCGGCTGGCTGTTGATGGGGCTTCCCGGTCTGGCTTACGCCGCCGGATTCGAATCGCTGTGGCTGGTCGCCGGCTTGCTGGCCGGTACCTGGCTCAACTGGAAATGGGTCGCCGAAAAACTGCGCACCGCGACCGAACAACTCGGTGACGCGCTGACCTTGCCCGATTATTTCGAACGCCGCTTTGCCGACAACTCGCGCTTGCTGCGCCTGCTCTCCGGTGTTTTCATCCTGGTGTTTTTCACGCTCTACACGAGTTCCGGATTCGTCGCCGCCGGCAAGCTGTTCGAGTCGCTGTTCGGCATGCCGTATCACTTGGCGCTGCTCGCCGGCGGCTTGTCGGTCGTCGCCTATACCTTTATCGGCGGGTTTCTGGCGGTGAGCTGGGCCGACGTGTTGCAAGGCTCGCTGATGTTTCTGGCCCTGGTCGTCGTTGCCGCGCTGGGCTGGCACTTGGCCGGCGGCGCGGCGGGCATCGAAACTTCGCTGGCGGCCATGAACGCCGAACTGCTCGACCCGTTCACCGACCGCTCGGGGCAGGCGCTCGGTTTCATCGGCATCGCTTCGCTACTCGGTTGGGGGCTGGGTTACGCCGGCCAGCCGCACATCCTGGCGCGCTTTATGGCCATCCGCGACGCCGCCGGAATCGCCGCAGCGCGGCGGACCGCGATGGTCTGGGTCAGCGTCGTGCTGGTCGCCGCGGTCCTCGCCGGTCTGACCGGTATCATCACCCTCGACCGCCCGCTCGCCGGCGCCGACGCCGAGAAGGTCTTCATTGATATGGCGGTGGATTTTCTGCCGCCGATCCTCGCCGGTGTGGCGTTATCCGGCATTCTTGCGGCGGTGATGAGCACCGCTTCGGCACAGCTTCTGGTTTCGTCCTCGGCCTTTGCCGAGGATTTTTACCGCGGCCTGTGGCGCCGTGGCGCCAGCCGCCGGGAACTGCTGTGGACGGCGCGCGGCGCGGTGCTCGCCGTGGCCCTCGTCGCGCTGTATCTGGCACGCGATCCGGCAAGCAAGGTGCTCGATCTGGTCGCCTGGGCGTGGGCCGGTTTCGGCGCCACCTTCGCGCCGGTGATCGTGCTCGCCTTGTACTGGCCGCGGATGAACCGTGCCGGCGCCTTCGCCGGCATTGTCACCGGCGGCGTCACGGCGCTGGTTTGGAACCGCTTGTCCGGCGGCTGGTTCGAGCTTTACGAAATCATTCCCGGCTTCTTACTTTCGCTGCTCGCCATTGTCGCCGCGACCTTGCTGACGACCCGGCGGGGTGTGAACGCCGTCTGATCGTGGCGGGCTGCGGCGCTTGTCTGAGCCGCGTCAGCCTCCGCCGCCCGCGGCGGTTTGGATGAAACGCGCCAGATCGGCGCGGAATTTCTGCCGCGACGGCGGGTGCAGGTACATCATGTGGCCGGCTTCGTAATATTCGACAGCGATGCGTTGGCGGACTTCGGGCGGCACATCGAGGTGGGCGAGGTCGTAGTGCATCGCCGCGAACGGCGTGGCGAGGTCGTAGTAACCCTGCTGGATCAACAGCTTCAACCCAGGATTCATGACCAGCGCCTGCGCCAGATCGGGCACCAGGTTGGGGTACGGCATCCACCAGCGCTCGCCCGGCGGCTGGTGCTTCCAGTCCCATTCGACGCCGAAGGCCGAGACCTGGTACTCCTCGTCGTGGCCGAAGTCCAGTTCGTTGTGGAGATAATCCAGGAACGCTGCGGTAAAGGCCGGGCCGACCGCCGGGAAAAACGGGTCGTAGTCCATGCTCTCGGCCAGCGGATTCAAGGCCGGGCCGACGAAGCGCGAATCGATGCGCCCGGCGATCCGGCGCTCGTCGCGCAACAGCTCTTGCAGGAACTGTTGGTGGCTGACCCGCAGGTCGGCTTTCAGCCAATAATCGGCGCTCGTTCCAGTGTACGCCGCGAGGCGTGCAGCGACCGCTTTTTTGCGCTCCGCATCGAGCGTAAAACCATCGACCAGCGCCGGCAAATATTCGTTACGTGTAAAACGTTCGACCTCGTCGAGAAACGGCTTGAGTTCGGGCGGTTTTTGGGCGAGCTTGTCGTGATACCAGGCGGTAGCGGCGAACGTCGGCAAGTAGAGCGCGTACGGCAGGTCGATCGCCGCGCCGTCGGCGCCCGAGACCATACTGAGAAACGGCGAGACCAAGATCAGGCCGTTGAGGTTCATGCCCTGCGTCGCTTGCAGATACTGCGCCAGGCCGGCGCCGCGCACCCCGCCATAACTTTCGCCGAGGATGAATTTCGGCGACGCCCAGCGCCTGTTCTCGCTGACGTACTGCTTGATAAATGCCGCAACGGACTTGATGTCCTGATCGACGCCCCAGAAATCCTTGCCTTTGGCCTTGCCGAGCGGCTTGCTGAAACCGGTACCGACCGGATCGACCATGACCAGATCGGTGGCATCGATGATGCTGAATTCGTTCGCCTCGTGGCGGCCTGGCGGCGGCGTATAGCCTTCGTCAGCGATCACGACGCGTTCGGGGCCGAGGATGCCGAGGTGCAACCAGATCGACGACGATCCCGGTCCGCCGTTGAAGGCAAAGGTCAGTGGGCGGGCCGCCGCCGGACCTGCGTCATCGCGCGTGTAGGCGGTGTAACCGAAACGGGCGACTGGTTTGTCGTCTTTTTTCTGGATCAGCCAACCGGCGGTCGCGGTGTAGGCCACCGTCTTGCCGGCGATCTTGACCTGGTGGTGGGTAACGCTCTGCTGCGCCTTCGCTACCACCTCTGTTTCGTTCTTTGTTTCGTTCTTCTCCGCCGTTTCCTGTGCGGCCCAGGTGGTGGGAATCAACCCCAGACAGGTCGCCAGCGGCAACCAGGCGATGGCGGTCAATAAATGTTTCATCGCGGCGTTTTCCGTATCCAAATGCCGGCCAGCTTGCCGCACGAGACGAGCCGTTACAATAGGCCAAAAGTCAGCCCCACCTTGCCCCTACACGATGCTCGCTTCTTTATTCGCGCTGATCGCCGGCCTGATATTGTTGCTGTGGAGCGCCGAGCGCTTCGTTGTCGGGGCCTCGGTTCTGGCGCGTCATTTCGGCATGCCGCCGTTGTTGATCGGCATGCTGATCGTCGGTTTCGGCACATCGGCGCCGGAGATGGTGGTCTCGGCGGTCGCTTCCTGGCAGGGCAATCCCGGTGTCGCGCTGGGCAACGCTTTCGGTTCGAATATCGCCAATATCGGCCTGATCCTGGGGCTGACCGCGCTGATCGCGCCGATCGCCGTGCATTCGAGCGTGCTGCGCAAGGAGTTGCCGGTGCTTGCCGCCATCACGCTGCTCGCTGTCGTCCTGCTGCTCGATCACCATCTCGGCCGCGGCGACGCGGCCGTATTGCTGGCGGTGTTCGCCGGCCTGGTACTGTGGACCATCCGCCAAGGATTGCGCCATCGCGACGACATCCTGGGCAGTGAAATCGCCGGCGAAATGACGGCCCTGACCATGCCGCTCGGCCGCGGCGCCGCCTGGCTGGTGGGGGGGCTTGTCGTGTTGATCCTCTCGTCACGCCTGGTGGTCTGGGGTGCGGTGAGCATCGCTCACGCGTTCGGCGTCAGCGATTTGATCATCGGGCTGACGGTGATCGCCATCGGCACGTCGCTGCCCGAACTCGCCTCGTCACTGGTCGCGGTGCGCAAGAAAGAACACGACATCGCGCTCGGCAATGTGCTCGGTTCGAATCTGTTCAATACCCTGGCCGTGGTCGGTATCGCCGGCGCCCTGCACCCGCTGGCGGTCGGTTCCGAAGTCATCGGCCGCGATCTGACGGTGATGCTGCTGATGACCTTTTCGCTGTTCGTCATCGGTTACGGGTTCCGCGGACCGGGCCGCATCAACCGCTATGAGGGGCTGTTGCTGTTTGCGGCTTGGCTCGGCTATACGTCGTGGCTGATCAAGACCGTGGTTGTGCAACACACCGGATGAGCGATATCACCGCCTGGTTTTTGGCCCTCGGCGGCGCCTTTGTTGCCGGACTGGCCGGCAGTACGACGCATTGCCTGGCGATGTGCGGCGGCATCAGCGCGGCGCTGGGCGCACACAGCTCACGACAGCACCTGGTCTGGCTCTACCAGGCCGGCCGCGTGCTGGGCTACGGTCTGATCGGCGGTCTCGGCGCGGCACTGGCCGGCGGTCTCGTTAAGTACAGCGGTTGGCGCAGCGCCGGGCTGGCGTTGCGCTGGCTGCTCGCCGCCGCGCTGCTGTTGATCGGTCTGCACTTGATCACCGGCTGGCGCTGGTTCGACCGGTTGTCCACCGCCGGCCAAGCCGTCTGGCGCCGCATCGCCCCGTTCGCCGGCCGGCTGCTGCCGCCGCGCCACGCCGGCCATGCGCTGGTGCTCGGTTTGTTGTGGGGGTGGCTGCCGTGCGGTCTGGTCTATGCCATGCTGCCGGCGGCCTGGGTCAGCGGCGATGCCTGGCGCGGCGCGTCGTTGATGATCGCGTTCGGCCTCGGCACGGTGCCGGCGATGGGCCTGACCGCATTTGGATCGCAACGTCTCGGCGCCTGGCGCCACTCGCGCCACGGCCGGCATGCCGCCGGTTGGCTGCTGATCGCCGCGGCGCTCGCCAACCTACTGCTGCTCAGCGGGTTGGGCGGGGCGCACCACACCCACGGCAGCGATCATCACTCAGCGCACCACGCTCCAGCCGGCGAGCTTGCGAAAGGCGCGACTTTCGCTGCGCTCCCGA